>Ga0306899_1000522_pt1 | contig 19035 bp, 18 predicted proteins | sample AntRauMFilla3764_FD_190407 | JGI IMG/M metagenome (GOLD analysis project Ga0306899, IMG submission 190407) | Saline lake microbial communities from Rauer Islands, Antarctica - Metagenome Filla 3 #764 (v2) (version 2) | ecosystem: Environmental > Aquatic > Non-marine Saline and Alkaline > Saline ... | reverse complement strand
CTGTGAGCGACTCTTTATGTCTGTAAAAGGAAAAACGACAAAACGACCAAACGACAACCAAGGAAAATTGGTCCGTCATACACCAAATCCGCTGTCCCGTTCTTGTTTTGAAAACTGCTGTAAAAATGTGTTATCGTCACTCGAGTCCCAGGCGCCTGCACATCATCATCAACGGCATACCGAGCTTCGAACCCAGCTTCACCAGCTTCGAGAATGAGCGGCTACGTCTCATCGTCATGCGCACGTCATGGTGTATCCTAGTATGCGCTATACTCGGCGTGTACCTGACGACGAATGTGATTCATAATGACGACGGAGACGTGGAAGCGCCGAAGAAGGACGAAAACGTCAAAGTGGAAAAGGTGCACTAAATAGACCAGTTTTCCGGAGACACTAATACATACCAATACAGTGTAAAGAGTGTAAAACAAACCACAAAAAAAAATGACGAGAAATCGAGCTGGATGGATTTTGTGTAATATATAAGTGATACGACTTATAATATAAATAGGGTTGGCCAGTTCCGTATATTTCATTGAAAACGGTATAAGGATAAGTCTATTCCTTATATCCTTTTTCTGCGAAATATACGGAATCGGCCAACCCTACACATAGTTTATGGAAAACGATATAAGGACTAGAGTTATCCTTATACCGTTTTTTTCTGGGGAAATATACAGAACTGGCCGATCCTACACATAGTCGATAATATTTGTTTTCATACCTCAAAGGAAACCGTGACACAGGGCGCGGCCTATGAAACCGAGATTACTTGATCTATTCAGTGGCGTTGGGGGTTTTTCACTGGCGCTCAAAGACGTATGTAAGACCGTCGGATACTGTGACATTGACTTGAGATCACGACGAGTCCTGAAAGCACGTATGAATGACCGTCTTCTAGACAGAGCTCCCGTATTCGATGACGTGAACACACTCGATGGACGAACTCTGTTACGGAAAATGAGGGTTTCTCGAGTCGATATCGTGACGGCCGGGTTCCCTTGTCAGGATGTCTCGGTCATGAATATCAACGGCCTCGGAGTGGAAGGCAAACGTTCGATCCTCGTGTTTGAAGCGATCCGTATTTGTGCGCAAGTTGGCGCGAGTATTTTCGTCTTCGAAAACTCGCCCAACCTGAAGAACAGGGGGCTCGATAAGGTGAAGTCGGTCCTTGAAAAGAACGGGTACATATTGCAACGCGGGGGTGTTTTCGCCGCTTCTGATGTAGGTGCCCCGCACGAAAGAAAACGTCTCTATTTCATAGCGGCAAGGGGCGATAAGACGGCTGACCGACTATTGTCGAGGTTATACTCTGACACACTGAACAGATTTACTGGGATGTTTGCGTTGGATCGATGGAGCGTCGTGTCGGCTCCTCCAAGGGTAACGAGAAAGACGGAATATTCGATGGACGAGCTCATTCGGAGGGGCTATTTGTTAGGGAATTCGGTAGTTCCGCAGTGTGTGCTTCGAGCGGTTTACGTGTTGACGTGCGAGCTGTTAGGAATTTGTGAATCACCGTCTATGCCGAAAAAGAGACAAAATGAGTGCTCCCTGACTTTTTTGATTCCGAACGACAAAACAAGGACCCCCGGTTCGAAGTACGAGTCGAGAGCCTGGGCCACGCCTATTGCGACTTGGTGGAAGATATCGCACGTCGACAGCTCTCGAGCCGCACGAATCTTGCCGAATCAGATTTTATATGAGAAGCGAACTCGACGGTACATGATCGACCGAGATCGACAAGACGGGATCGTAAAATTCAAGGGGAAAGAATATGAGAATTGGATCGTAAACCCTGAATTTATAGAATGGCTGATGGGATACCCTAATAACTGGACTAGACTAGACTAGACTAGACTAGACTAGACAATACTATCATTGATACGAGTCTGACAAATCGTAGTGGCGCGAACGAGCAATGCGGATGCCCTCCGCCGTCAATGCCACTGGAGATACTCCCGCTCGAGTGATCAATCCGAAGTCCCTCAACTTCCTCTCGCACCACCTGTTTCCAGAAGTCGAGACCATCTCTGATCTTGCGAATTGAGCCATGTTGACGATGGGGCCGAACCGTGCCATTTTCTTGAAGAGGTCGATATAGCGTGCAGAGCTACCGTTGTCAATCCGCTCATCATATTCCGGCTCCCGATTTCCATAGGGCGAAACATCGGCAATGACCTCACTGCGCAAGTCGTTTTCTTCCTCTTGCCCTTCTAACCTCATCCTCCTCATTCGATCCGCCCTCTTCTGTGCGCGCTCCTCTTTGTATGCTTCTTGCTCTTCCTGGGTGGCATTCACCTTCCAGTTTCCCTTCAGACGCATGTGAGGACGCGTGTGTTTTCTGTACGTGTTGATTACTGGATCCGCACCGATGGCGTAGTCTTGGTGAGACTCGAAGTCAAAGTCCGGGTTCTGTGCCATCTCCTCTGCAATTGCTTCCTGAAAGCCGTACAGTGTCGTCACTAGCTCCCAGTCCTCTTCCGGTGTCACGACTTTGACATTACCGTGTCCATTATGATGGCGCACGTGTGTGCTCTTGCCAGCAGGACGCATCAGTGTTTGTCGCACGTCGGCGCTGTGACGCCCTTTGCCCAAAAGGGCGAACATGTGAGTGGGCACCATGTCGTCTGTGCGCGTTGAGGTGCTGCGAGAAAGCGCGTTGTACCCAACAACCACGAACCGCCTGTCTATGTAGGGTTGGTCACTGGTCTGGGTACAACAGTACCTCTGTTGCAACAGCTTGAGCGCCTTTCCGATGGTCTTCACTTTTTTGTGCTTCCTTTGGGTCGAGTTGGACGCCACCGGGTTGTGCGTCTCCATCTGCACACACACTCCATCTCCAGATCCGGCTCTTGCTCCACCATTCCTCCGGAACTTGAAGAAACAGTTGCCACTGTAGTGCACCACCACCAATGCGTCTGGGTCCAGTCGCAGCACCTCGTCGGCTTGTGTAAAAAGCGTAGATTCTCCTGCGTTCACGCGCGGACAAGATGCCACCAACAGCAACTTCTTCCTGCCCTCACAGCTCTTGAAGTCGTCCATCAAAAAACGAAAACCAGGGGTGATCAAGCCGTGAAGCTTGTCCGCTATGGCGTCTTGATGCTTGACCGTGTGGACCAATTCCATTTCTGCGTGAGTCGTGAACCCCCTCTCGCGCAGAACGTCTAAATCCACCGAGATGAACACCTTGGGCACGTCGGGCATGGCACACTTCCACAGGTGAAAGTCCGCGATATGTGTTGCGCTGACGAGCACAACCCCCGTGACTCTGGCTTCCTCTTCATGCGGCTTTCCGATTGCTAGGGCCAATTCAGCCTCTTTTGTTCCCTCCGTCCAACTGTCTCGCGCGAAGACGACGTCGCTTTCGTCCATTATAAGGAGCACGTCATTTGCATCGAGTTCGTCAATGACGGATGCTCGTGCCATTGCGTAGCTGGGAGTAATCAACACACGGTGACCACTGAGGAACTCCGACACCTTTGTAGTGTCATCCTTGAACTTTCGCCACCCATCTTCGGCGTTCGACAGGTAGGTGGTTGTGATACCGAGTCCCTCTAACGTCTGCCGCATCTTCCCCTCTAACTCCTGTGTGGAAGCCTGAGCCAATCCGACCAACAGCAAACAAGGTCGCTTCTTCATGGATGACAGTGCTACGAGTGCCACCTGCAAGAACGACTTCTGTGCCTGTTCCATGGCGGTAGCAAATGTTACTCCGCGATGGAGAAATGCTTCCATGACGTCATCTGGAGAAAAGTTGCAGAGTAAGCGCAAACTCGTGACTTGGTTTCCGAGCCACATAACCTGCCTGTCGAAGAGCTCCTCCACGTCTCGAAGGGTTATCTCCGGTATGACGGGCAGACGCAACATGGTTGCCACCTGTTGTGTGACTTCTCTTACGAATGAGTTGGGAGGGGGGGCTTCGATCTCTTCAAACAAACCGTAATCTCCCCTCACATCTGGTTCCATATCTGTACGAACGAGTCTCGATCGCACGCGTTGTGAACGTTGTGGCTCACGGAGAGTATCAACACTTCCACTTTCTTCGTCCGCATCTTCACGAGTTCTCTTGTTTTGTTCATTCCGTTGGGAAGCTATGTGGCGTTGTAAAGAATCAATCAACGTCTGCATTCGTGCCATCTCTGCCCTGAGGGTTGACACACATTCTGGACCTCCTTGAGCAGGAAGAGCAGGAAAAGCAGAAGGAGCAGGAGGAACAGGAGGCATGTAGTTGTCATCTTCTTCTCCTCTTTGTTCTTTGCTGTCGTCACTCATATCTGAGTTTACTCGCTTGGACTGCCTGGTGTTTGTTTGTTGACCCGTTCTGTTCTTCGGGAGGGAGTTCACGAAGTGACGCGCCAACTGATAAGTGGAACTGTAGCGCTTTCCCAACAACCAGTATTTGTAGCCTCCATGCCCGTCGTCGTGCTCGATGTGATTCTCCGTGAGGTAGCGCGTGATGGCTACTCCCTTCATGTCCTTTTCGTCACTCTCCTCATTGGGTTGCTCTAATTGGATGGACAGTTGGTGGTCATTGACAAAACGCATCAAGCGCTTCACTATATCTTGAACGTCCCTAGTGCATGCCACGCGACGCCTGGATGGTCGAGCCCTCCAAGCTTCATCACTCTCTCCTCTAGTATGCTTCAAATTATTGCTCATTGATTTACTTGCTATTATAAAAAAAAAGGGTCGAACGTTGCATTCGGGGGGTATACATAGGGTCGGTCGATTCCGTATATTTTGCTAAAAACGTTTTTATGATGATAAATCTAGTTATTTTATATCGTTTTCAGCAAAATGTACGGAATGGACAACCCTTATACAACCACGATCTCCTGACGCGCGCCCTCCTCGACATCTTCGCGTCCTAATTCCGATATTTCAATAAGCGTTCAATATACCGTCAGCGACCTCCGTCTGATGATAGTGCGGGTGCGCTGTCTCCATTATCCAACTCATTGAAAACGACTGTAATGTGATCCTGATCAAGGTCATCACGTTCCATACGACCATGACGAATACGGGTGACCCCATGATGTACGCCGCTGCTCTGTAGTAACGGATGTTCCAGACCAAGGATTCTCGATCGTCCGCTGCCTTGTAAGGAACGAATTCCGGGGGGTGGCGGGCATCCGCGTGTAACGTGTTCGGGTAGCATCCCTCTAACAGGAGCCCTTCAGGAGGATCTTCCGGAGAACAATGCATCCGGACGGTACTGTGCACCGGCTCGGCGAAGTACGAACGGGAAGGCGATAAGCCATACCACGGAGTGTGGAGAGGTCGCCAGGTGATGTGGAAGGCGCACGCTGCATCCGTGTTGTATATGGACAGCCGCGTGATATCTTCGACGACAGCTCCCGGTTCGTGGTAATGACATTTTTGTAGTATACCTCCGAGCACGACGTATACTATGTCCATCGCACATAGTACGACGAATGGGATGAAGCAAATCACAAAGGCGGTATTGAGATGGTCGACCATGACGGAGGGCCGGTCGCTAATCGCAAAATTATTCTATTCGTTTGGCCCATCATTTGTTCTTTATTACACCACACCTCCCTCCATGATGTAACGAACGGGTCAAATCCAGATACAGGCTAAGTCTTACGTCCGCGGCAAATAAAAGTAAGGGCGAAATAAGAAAGTACGCCGATGCCCTGTAATAACGGATGTCTTTGATCATGTTGTTTCGGTTGTTCATTTTGTCAAAGTGTATGAACTCTGGGGCAGGGTAGTACAATACTTCCGGGGAGTTCGTGATATCAGACAATTCGCGAGTTTTCCAAAGGGTGGTACCTGCCGAAAAATACAGGAATTCGTACAAATGAGGCAATTTACGATTTTCCCCGGAACTATTGTACTACCCTGCTCTGGGGATGGAGAGCATCCGCATCCGCGTCCGCGTCCGCATGTAACGTGTTCGGGTAGCATCCTTCTAAAAGCATCCCTTTTGGCGATGGTTGTGTCGCAGGAGGGCACGGCATCCGGACGGTACCGTGCACCGGCTCGGAGAAGTGTATCGAAGCAGAGTATGTCGACGCTGCCTTTATTTCGATGCGTCTGGCTCAGTGGATTTGGACACTCGTTTTACCTTTGTCTTTCATTTTGATTGGAAAACGATATAAAGATTAGAGTTATCCTTATACCGTTTTTTTCGGGGGGAATATACGGAAGTGGCCAACCATAGCTATTGGCTAAACGCCACCCGTCTCCGAACGTATCTGAGGCATCTGAGGCATCTGAGGCATCTCCGCCAATTCGTGATATCTCCGCTGCTCCCAAGCGGCGATCCAAGACCGCACTTTATTCCGTGCCATCTCGATCGATTTTATAAGGGCGTAAGCGGCCACGATGAAGAGGGGCGACATCATGATGTACGCCGATGCTCTGAAGAAAAAGATGTCAGTGACCATGTCGTTTCGGTCGTCGATGTTGTCGTAATGTTCGAATTCTGGGGGGTGGTGGACGTCAACACGTAGCGTGTTCGGGTAACATCCTTCGAATCGCATCCCTTCCGGTGGATCCTGCGTCTCAGGGGGGCAGGGCATCCGGAGGGTACGGTGCACCGGTTCGTCGAAGTATGCATCCGAAGGTGAAAACCCGTACCAAGGAGTGTGAAGAGGCCTCCATGAAATGCGGAACGTGCACCCTTCTATGGTGTAGTACACGGGGAGTCGCGTCATGTTTTCGACGATAGCCCCAGGTTCATGGTAATTGCAACGGTTCATATGGAGCAATACATAGAAGTATCCGATGTTCAATATATATATCATGATGTATACGACGAAAAACGCAGCGTACCGGTCTTCCATGTCGTCGTTATTTTACTCATTTTTCTGTGCGATCATCCAATTTTTATACCAGGCGCCGTTTTACCATCATAATCTTGCCGCTGTTTTCGCGAATGCCTCTCGCGGCATAACACGCCCCACATCCCCCCCACAGGCGATTCACGTGGATGACGTGCATCAACCAATACAACGTGTACAGCGTCCACAGCACCCACATCCGTTTAGAGCAGACGAAAGCGTACAACATCACCGGGAGCAAGAACCCGACGAGTTCGACCGCCGATTTGACGACAAAACACAACGTCGACATCGACATAATATATACGTATCTATATGTAAAAATCACAAAATATACCAAGGACGAAACTACAGACTGATCGTGCTATTCCATCTTCCCGACAATCGTGATTTTTTTGTTCGATGACAACAGGAACAGGAACATGCAACGCACGTCGTACGGAGTGACCAAGAACGAGTTTTTCGAATCCGTCGTGTTTCCGGGCGTCAAGGTCTCGAACGACGCCGCCGGTTCTGGAGCAACATCCCACCCCGACGACCGGAGCCACATCAGTTTCAGCGGACGGGCGGACGAACTGCACTACCCCGACGGAATGATATCAGTTGACGAAGAGGGCGTGCTGTGGGTCGAGACGTCCACCGGACATCGAACGCGCGCAGGGAAGATATCTGTTGCGCCGAGCGAAAAACACACGGTCGATGACGTCGATCACGCTCGCTTTCGGTCCCTGCAAGACCTGACACGATCTCACATATCGTCCGTGGACGAGGCGCGCGTCAAAGCCGAAAGCTGGATAGCGGGCGAGATCGACCGCAACATGCGTCGATTCTCCGTGTACTCGGGAGGCGATTCCGGTAACGATCGCGCGATGTTTTGTGGCAATTTCTCTCAGACCGGCACGGGCTCCGAACTGTACGATTTCGCTCCGCTGCATCAGAGCTTGCTCGGGCTCACCACATCTCGTGAAAACGGGATTTACGCAAAACGTTGGTCCGTCGACTTGGCGGCCAATACGTGGGCCAGTTTCAACTTTCAGACCGGTGTGTTGAACGAGGACGGATCGGTGGGACCGAGCTCCGGTCTTACGGCCAAGAGCAAGGTCGACCTCGGGGCTTATCGTCGACTCCATGTCACGCTCTGGTCAGATGCGGACGACACGGTCTGCCACTTGCGCACAGGGGACGCTTCTCCGGACCACCCCGACACTCTGACGCGAGACCTCGCGCGAGGAGTGCAGCTCTCGACCGCTCCCCGAGAACTCGTGTTCGATCTGACGGACGCAGACGACGACCTGTCCTCTCTCGACACCTTCCTCACGCTGGCCATCGACCGCGACACAGCTCCACAAAAACAGCACGTCATCTACGTGGCCAACGTGTATTACGAACAGACGGATCTCGAGCGACCGTCCGTGTTCGACGAACACGGCTGTTGGATCAAGTCGTGGACCACCGACGACCCCTCCGGCGAATTCGATATCGTCATGCAAAACGCGTCGTTCGTGTACGACCAGGCGCTCTCACTGTGCGTGATGCTCTCCGCCGCCGATGCCGCTGCTACGGTGAGCGATACCGAACGTTATGAGCAACGCGCGGCATGGTTGGCGCGGGCGATCGTGTTCGCGGTGAACAACGATACCTTTTACGACGACGCGAGACTGAGGAACGCGTACATGTGCGGCCCCGCTTCGCCTCCACCGGGCTTCGAAGCCAGGGGCGCGCGTCCCCCGGGATGGTGGCCCCGCGAAGGTGCGTCCGCGCGAGATGGTACGTCCGTGTTCGTCGGCCAAGAGGGTGTATATGGTCAAGATGAATACGCGGTCAGCACGTGGGTGGGTAACGTCGCGTGGGCGGTCATCGCCTTGTGCGCGTTCCACGAGCGATCGAGGCGAATGTCATCGTCATCGTCATCGTCATCGTCTTCATCTTCGGTCGACGGATTGATCGACGCGTCGGTCGCGCTGGGCGCGTTCCTCGAGGCGCGAAAGAAGGACGACGGTTACGGAGGTTTTTCGGGAGGCGTGTTCGGGTTCGACGGGTCGCAGAACGAGTTAGCGTGGCGTTCGACGGAACATGCCGCGGACATTTACGCAGCATGTACGAGTCTGGCGCGCGCGTCGGACGAAGTGAGTGCTACTCGGTGGGCGAGTACGGCACGACATGCTCTCCGTTTTATGGACCGCATGTTTTATGACGGACCATTAGAAGATGGTAATTCAGCTGTATTGTACTGGACGGGAACCGATCCGGACGGGAGTATCAACAAGTCCAACCTGCCGTTGGATCCGATCATGTGGACCATATACGGAACCCGAGGTATGCGCGCAGACTCCATCCGTTTGCGAGCCGTCGCATGGGCCGACGACAAGCTGCGCGTGCGCTCACGCGACCCCTTCAGTCTGGCCAAATATAGCGCCGTTTCCGGAGGAGGGTGGATAGAAGGAGCGGGGCAGATGGCGACGTGCTTCAACGTGTACGGTCTGTCGGATTACGGAACGGCGGCTTTGGTCGCTTGTTTGCCGCACCAACTTCCCGACGGAGGATTTTACAGCGTGGATCGGGACCTCGAGACGGGGTTCGACCTACCTGGCATGGAAGACCGGGCGTGGTTCTATCTCAGGCGGCAGCATGTGGGCGGAACTTGTTGGTTCGCGTTGGCAGCCGCAGCCCGAAACCCTTTCGAGATGCCTTTCGACGGAAAGTAAACAAGTATCTGCTAATACTGGCTGTACCGAGTCTACGTTTTACTATTACTACTGGGTAAAATGATTCAGTTGTTGGTTCGAACGTAAACACTGATATATAGGGTTGGCCAGTTCCGTATATTTCCCTGAAAAACGGTATAAGGACTAGAGTTATCCTTATATAAAAACCATGGAACGATATGAAGTTCGTGGTTTTGTTGAATGACCTCGCGTCCCTCCTCCTCCTCCTGCTGCTGGATGATGTCGCTTGGTAGATTTTTGAAAAAAATCTTGAAACACGTTCTGACGGTCGGACGAACGAAAGACCGACCACATACGTCGGATGAACGGTTTATGCCGCCGGCCTCCATTAGGTTTCCTTTTCTGATTCTGAAGGCGGTTCGATACAGTGGTGACAAAAGCGAAAGCGGTAACTTCCATGGCCGAGTCCGACGGATCGTGAAAAACGAGCAGGATAACATCGCGATAAAGCTCAATGGCGCTGTATCGTTAGGAGATAGCATCGCGCCCCCTGACTTTTACGACCTGCACATTTCCGGCGACACACAAAAAGAGGTGGAATGGAACCGCTGGGTAAAATCCTATTTGTATCCAGCCTTCGTGAAACTCCGCGTCCAGGACCTCCTGGAAGTCGCGATGACGTTCGAAACGGAGCACCAAGACGCCTTCTTTTTTTTTTGGCGTTTTTGAATAAGCACGGATTGTCGACAGATTACTACGAAGGCAGAAGACCGGGCGCCGCCGCTTTTGTAAAGGGTTTACTTCGAGCCCTTGTGTACGCTGTCACGTTACGCATCGCGAAAGCGTCCGAAGAGGACGTCCACTTTCGCGTCGAAGCACTGAGAGTAGTAAACGAGCACGTGGTGTCCATCCTGCTTTCGCTGCGAAGCCTCGTTCCCGACGTGACCCGCGACATCATGGACGCGGTCACACACGCGACGTTCCTGAAACGCGCTGCCGAAGGAGCGGAGCCGGACGCCAGCCTCGACAACTGGATACGCATCCGCTCCTACGACGCGCGGAATGTCAACATTCTGCACATCTTGAGTGGCATTGGCGGTATTGCGTTCACTTCATAGCCGCGGACGACGTGGCGACACTCCGTTTTCTACATCGTCCGCGGCTATGAAGGTGTCGTAATGATTAGGGTTGGCCCATTCCGTATATTTTGCGGAAAAACGATATAAGGACTAGAGATATCCTTATATACGGAATGGGCCAACCCTAATAATGATGTATCAACACCGCATGAACTTAGTCCAATCTTTGGGATAACCCATCATGTATTCGATGTAGTTCGGATCGATCATATAAAACTTTGATCTTTCCGATATTTTCGGCGACAACGGACAACTGGTGTTTTTCTCGTAGTAAATCAGGTTTCCTAGATTCCAGAGGGAGCGTGGCGTCATTTTACGACATTGGCCGAGCGACGTCTTCGAATGTGTGGGAGTCCGCCATAGCTTACTTCTATGCACATGTCCGTCATCGTCCACGAATTCTAGGTGGCTTTCTTCATACCAAGGGTGATCTGGCAAGTGGTGCGAAACGGTCGGTCGTACGACATCGAGTCCCTCTGTCGACGTAGGTGTATGGAGACGCACTGTAGTTTTCAACGAAGCTCTTTTCAATGGCACGCTCATGCTCACGGTGTTTGTGTCCGCTGATTTGAGCACCGTGACGAGCGTCTGAAAAGCGAATGCGGCGCACTGCGGAACAAGGGAATTTCCCAATGAGCTGATGCGTTTTACCGCGTGGTTGTGGATGCCGCGATCCGCTGACCGTATCGTAACCCTATTTTTTTTGTCACGCGACGTGTTCCATTCGTTCCCCATCACTTTCTTCAGTTGTCCGTCCGTCATGAGACGGAGGTCCGATGGGCGACGCGTCGCGACACAGTACCAGCGCCTTCGGGTGTGTCTGGCGCCGACGTCTTTCGCCGAGAACACCCCATATGCGATGTACGTAAGTCCGACGTTTTGTAAAGCGGACACTACGAGGTGTAGGCCTCGATCGTATATACACTCTGAATTCTCGAGGACCACGTGCTGTATACTCGGTACTTCTTTCAAGATCCTAGTTATTTCAAAAAACAGTCTGGACTGAGGTCCGAGGATACCTTGCACGTCCGTTTTGTTGCGTAAACACGAGATGTCCTGGCAAGGAAAGCCGGCGATGATCGTATCAGGAGATAACTTTCGCGCCTCTACATCCTTTTTACCGAATAGCCTCACGTCTCGAAAGACCGGCGCGGTGGGAATGTTGCGTGATTTCATGGCTGACTCTAAAACGGAAACGCTACACACATCCGGTTCACAATAGGCCACAGTCTGGGTGACTTCTCGCAAAGCGTAAGAAAATCCTCCTATACCGCTGAATAGGTCGAGGCACTTCATTTCGTATATATTTTACAGTATATGTTTATGCTTGACTCAAGCAGGTTGATATAAACATATACCGCCCATTCCATATATTTCGCAGAAAAGGATATAAGGACTATATTTATCCTTATACCGTTTCCCACAAAATATACGGAATCTGCCCCCCCTAGGTATTCGTCCTTCATTGTCCGTGTAAGTGTCTATTATCGATGATTCTGTATATTCCGCAGAAAAACGAAAAACGAATAACATCATAAGAGTAATTCTGATCAAGGTATACACAACAAGGACGTGGGTGAACGGCATGGAACGAGAGTTGCCTTTCGACGTGTGGGGACACGTCCTGATGTGGCACGTGGACGACAAGAGTACGTTCCTGGCGATATCTTCAATCTGCACGACTGTAGCGAAATGCGCGCGCGTGCCTTACGTGCGTGTAGTGGTCTTGTCGAGACTCTACGGCACCCTGAACGCGCTCTTGAAAATGGCCAGACGTGGAATGAGGGACGAAATGCGCATCGCATTTTCGTCCGGAGCGCATCTCTCTTTGCCCGAAGGACACCTGGAGTACGTTTGCATAGAATCGGCAGAGAACGGACATCTAGACTGTCTGATTTGTGCCCATGAAAACGATTGTCCTTGGGAAGTGAACGTTTGCGAGGTCGCCGCTGCAGGTGGACACCTCGAATGTCTCGTGTACGCTCACGAACGGGGCTGTCCTTGGAATAGTTGGACGTGTGACAAGGCCGCTACTTATGGAAATCTCGAATGTCTGAAGTACGCCGTAAAACACGGATGTCCAACCGACAAATGGACTTGCTCGTCCGCCGCGCAGAGGGGACAATTGAACTGCCTGGCTTTCGCCCACGAACTCGGTTGCCAGTGGGACGAAATTACGTGTGAAGTGGCAGCACATGGAGGACACTTAGAATGTCTCGTGTACGCTCACGAAAACGGGTGTCCTTGGAACGAACGAACATGTAAAGGGGCTGCAGACGGGGGACGTCTAGATTGTCTCGTTTACGCTCACGAACACGGGTGTCCGTGGGATAGCGACACGTACTTCGAAGCCGAATTTTTCGGCTATGTAGACTGTGTCGAATACGCCCGAAAACATGGCTGTCCAAACGACGACGGAACTGTCCGCAATTCAATAAACGTTTGAGGTGAATAATGCTTGAGGACGAGTCGATGTTTCAGAAAAAATCGAAACCCGGACGAGTCTGAAAACGTATTTGTATTGAACTCCATTTCATCCAGAAGCCTCCCAATGAAAGACAGATTTGTGCGACTCTTCCCGGTCATCAACTTCGGTGACGATGACATGGCCAATGACGAAGCCACACAACTCCTGAACGACACAAAGGAACGTGTAGCCGACGATGTATTTTCCCGGATCTCTGGCACGAAACAACGCAATATCCTGATGGATATATCAAAACAAAAAATAACAGCAAAAGATGCCATTGTGAGGGAATCGAACCCTCCACCATCCAAAGGTGCCAAAACCCTCTGGTCATCGGGGATTCTTCGACATATCTTGCGCTCGACGACTCACCGGTCGGAGCATCTCGCGTGGGGGTCATCGGGGGGGAGGGTTTTTCAATGGCAAGATAAGATGTCGTCAGCGATGATTTTGTTTGATATATAACACATCTCAAATGATCGCCTGACATCGTTCCTGGGTATATACAATAGAACGAAGCCCACGTTTCTTTTTTATTTGTCTTCGACGCCATGACCATTCCTTTTCATGAAGCGTTTTCAAACCTCCCAGAAGAGCTTCAAACACATGTGTTGGACTCCAAAGACCGTGCATGTGGAGACTACATATTGAACCACGCGCACGTGCTCCTGGTGTACACCTGGCTGTATCACCCCCGGCGCCACCTGGTCTCCACTGGACACACCCTAGTGATGGACCGAGCGAAGGAGGACCCGGGGGGGATGCTCCACCTGGCTGTCAAGCTGAACCTCCCCTCCACCGAGCTGAGGAACCTACTGCGCGACTTGCCCCACCTCTCCGAGACATTGCTCTATGGCACATTGTCCGAGGCAGTGCGCCTGGGTCACGTCGCCCAAGTGCAGGTGTTCCTCGAGGACTTCCCCCTGTTCGTGAATGATCACCTGGGGTATTTGGTCTGTCGCGCCTTCGCCTCCAAAAGGTTGCACACACTGCGTCTTCTCCTCATTCACGGCACGGCGCACGCCCCCGACCTGGTCCGGGGGAGCGTGTTTGAGCTGTTGCGCGAATCTGTCCTCAAAGCAGACCACGTGTCAATCGAGGCCATATTCCGTCTGACTTCAGCTCCCATCACACATATGTCAACAGTACCGCATTGGACGGATGTATTTGATGGCCTCGTTGATATGGTCGATCGCGTTGCTCCGCGTATCGTATCAGACTTGGCGAAAAAACAAGACATCGTCGATGCCGAAAAACGTGTCCGCGTGTTGATCCTCCTCCTCTCTCGATTGGATCACGCGCGCGCACAGCTGTATTATCAACGCGTTCTGTTGTGGACGATATTGTCCGACACCAGTGATGCCTCGTCAAACAAGAACATTGTCAGCCTCCTCATCTGTTCGTACGGCCAGGATTTTCTCCACATAGGATTGAACCCCAACACGGCCTTCACACAAGATGTGTCCCCGTTGAGTTATTGTGCTGCTTCTGGGAACACCCCCCTCAATACTGCCATAATGCAAAAGTCGGAAGACCACATATTGGACGTCTTCCTCGGATGTCGACTCGTGAATGTCACCTCAGAAGCAATGGTATTGGCCGTCATCATGGAAAGGCCCGACCTCCTGCTGCGCATGTTGTCACGGATGAAGTTAGAAGATGTGGTGCTCAGACGCGTATACGCGGAACCGGCGCTGTTCACGGCGTTGCACATGTGTAACTATGAGATCAGCATCCTGATCTTAGAGAGTACGGTCCATCTGGACCTCAAGCCCCCTCTTCGCCGTGAAATGTTTTCTTTCCTCGAGCCCAAGTTGGTCACGGGAATGGGCGACCTTACGTCCGGTAGAAGAGAAGGGTGTACCGCGTTGCAAATGGCGCTGAGCAGGGGGATGTACTCACTGGCACATACCATTCAGGATCTAATGGATTTGCGCGCAAATGAACTCGTACAAAACAAGACCGTCCTCCAGTTGGTCATGTATTCGGTGTCATCATCGCTAGACATGTATGAGCCCCCCGGGAACCTGATGATCTTGGTCGAGTTGTTGGTGAAAGAGCACGTCGTCACGCTGAACCATCAGGACGAAGATGGACGGACGGCTCTTCATATGGTGTGTGAGTCCGTCTTGTGCGCAAATGAGGGTATATTGGGGAAAATCGTCAGGTCCATGCTCGACGTCCCCTGCCTAGAGTTGAACCACGTAGACAGATTTGGAAGGACGCCCCTCGCGTGCCTAGTGCAATCAGGCCGGGACGCCTCCGTCGTCAGAGATCTTTTGGATGACCCGCGCACCGACCCTTGTGTCATCCATGCCGATGGACAAACTGACCTTCACCTCGCATGTCGTGACCGTACATCGAGTATGCGAGAGAGTCAAAAGATCCTGGCAGAGTTGTTGAACCATCCGCGCACTCAGGCGAACATCAACCGCAGAGACGACATGGGAAAGACCGCATTTCACTTGGCGTGCCAAGATGGATGGCAGGAGGGAGTCATCTTGATGGTGGAAGACGAGCGCGTAGACGTGGGCGTCACAGACCTGGCGGGGGTGACTCCTTTACACACATGCGTGCGTAAACCCTCGTTGAAGTATCAGGTGATATCGCGCTACATCCTGCTACGGTGTTCAACACAAAGGTTGGAGCCGCGTCACCGGAACTCTGCATTGCGCATGTTATGTGGAGGTTCACTGGCAGGACACGGAGTCAGAGGGTTTCGTGGTGGGACATCTCCGAGCAACACTAGTACACCCATTTACATGCCCGCCATTCCGCTGTTCAACCCCCATCTCGGTGTGTACACCACACCTACATCCACGCCCACGCGCGTCAAGCTGACGAGTCCGAAGTCGAGAACTGCCCGCTATCCTGAAGGGGACGACCTCTTGATAGACGCGTTCTTAGAGGATGACGCAACGGACTTCAACGCAGCGGACGAGGAAACCGGTGAGACGCCACTCTCGCTCCTCAGTCTGGCGGGGTGCAACAAGCGCAACTGCGACGTGGCGCTATCCACGCTGTCGCGCATCCAGAGAGACGTGGACCTGTCCCCTTCTCTGTCCGTCGGTCCGGTCAATCCGGTCGTGGCCGTCGCGAAGAGACTACTATCCCTCCCTCACCGGTCCAAGCACATGCTGTCGACGCGTCGGGTGCTGGACCACTTGATGCGACTGGCCGGAGACGACCAAGAAAAGGATGGCAAAATGTGCTGCGATAGCTTCCGTTATTATCTGACTCGACGACAGTTTGACATTGTTTTCGAGCGCTTGTATGTATAATACTAATTGAGTGAATCCGTCTAAAGACACATACGTAGGGTTGGCCAGTTCCGTAAATTCGCAGAAAAGGATATATACGGAACTCCATCGTACGGTACTTGGTCGAAAAAGACGAAGGTGGATTCGAAGAACCACGAAAGCGCGATAAAACGCGATAAGGACCGCCGTCGCAGTTTATCTGCGTCAAGCGACTTTTGATCAGATGGACACAAACTCGCCCCCGTCATCTCGTCGTTCATAAACCCTCAGCTCGCGTGGCACGGTCAACGATTCACCTCCGTCGCGCATCGGAACCCTGGGTCGGTCGATGGCCGCTGTTGCGGCCTCTTCGGAAGTGAAGAACCTTTGATTGGCAGAGCATGTCCCACGCGCCTCGTAAATCCTTTGAACGAGGTCATCGTGTTTCCTTCTACGTTTTGGTGCATAGCTTTTGGATGACACGGCGTATATTTGCCCTCCTTCGTCGATCAAAGAAGCAATATTCTCCATGCGATCTCCTTCTACTTCAAACATCTGTTTCAAGGTTTTGACGCCACCGGACAAGAGGTTCCGTTCAGCGGCGTCTCTGTCCCAAAATATACGTAAGTTATCATGCTCACCACGATTACTAGCATCCGCGTCAGCGACGTAGAGCGTGACAATGTATGACATGTGGATAGGTTTGCCGGTTCCGTATATTCCACAGAAACACTATATACATTACTCCACTTATCCTTATACCGTTTTCGATGAAATATACGGAACTGGTCAACCCTACGTATGTTGCAACCCGGTGAAACATTGAAGTCGGTATAACAATAAAAAAGTGACAGACACGACAAGTTGTTTTTTTCATAATCAGAGTTCATTCAAAAGGAATACCACCCATCGGATGGCGTCTGCTGCTATATTGGATGTATTGCTCCAGGTGCTGCTGCACTCGTGCATCTGTAACAGCCTGAACCTCATAGACATCGTCAAGCTCAGAACAACATGTAAAAAGATGTACCGAGCGCCGGTGTTCACCCTGACAAAGTTGGACTGCACCCGGTGCGACAAAATGGTTGTGTTGCCGGAAAAGCTTCTGCCGAACTGCCTGACCACGCTCGATTGCAGTTGGTGCACGAATCTAGAGAGCCTCCCCAATCCTTTACCAACCGGATTGATGGAGCTCAATTGCAGTGGGTGCGACAGCCTGGAGACCCTTCCCGTTGAGTTGCCGAATAGCTTGACCACGCTCAATTGCAGTTGGTGCGACAGCCTGGAGCGCTTTCCCGATCGTTTACCTACCAACTTGACGACGCTCAATTGCACTTATTGCTGCAACCTGAAGCGCCTCCCCAATCAGTTACCAAACAGCTTGACGACGCTGAATTGCGCTGGGTGCAATAGTCTGGAGAGCCTTCCCGCTCAGTTACCGAACAGTTTGACAACCCTCATTTGCACTACATGCTCCAATCTGAAGACTCTTCCCGATCCCTTACCCAACGGCTTGACGATGCTCGATTGCAGTGGGTGCGACAACCTAGAGTCCCTTCCGTATCCTTTACCGGACGGCTTGACGGAGCTCCATTGCAATGAGTGCAACAACCTGGAGAGCCTTCCCGATCAGTTACCGGCCAGCTTGACGAATCTGGATTGCAGGGAGTGCAGCGCCCTGGTGAGCCTTCCGAATCCGTTACCGGCCAGCTTGACGACGCTCGTTTGCAGTGGGTGCGACAGGCTGAATACATATGGGCTCTCTGAAGAGACCTCCTGATAAATTGCCGCTCCGTCAATTTTTGTAATGCAAAATATGTAGGATAACTCTAGTCCTTATTCCGTTTTCAGGAAATATACGGAACTGGCCAACCTTACGTATGAGTAAATGTACGAGAACCGGTGGAAAAAATCGACGTCGGCACAACAAATTGTTTATAATTGTTTATAATAATCAGTTCATTCAAAAGGAGTACCAACCATCGGATGACGTCTGCTGCTACATTGGATGTATTGCTCCAAGTGCTGCTGCACACGTGCATCTGTAACAGCCTGAACCTCATAGACATCACCAGACTCCGAGCGACATGTAAAAAGATGTACCGAGCGCCGGTGTTCACTCTGACAAAGTTGGACTGCACCTGGTGCGAAAAACTGGTTCTGTTGCCGGAAAAGCTGATGCCGAACAGCCTGACCACGCTCGACTGTAGTGGGTGTACTTCATTGGTCAGACTACCGGATCATTTACCAAACAGCCTGACCACGCTCGACTGTAGTGGGTGTACTTCATTGGTCAGACTACCGGATCACTTACCAAACAGCCTGACCACGTTACTCTGCAGTGGGTGTGATTCAATGGTCAGACTACCGGCTCAATTACCGAACTGCCTGACCAAGCTCGATTGCGGTTTATGCGATAACCTGATGATCCTTCCATCTCCGTTACCAGGCAGCTTGACGACGCTAATTTGCAGTGAGTGCAAGAGCCTGGAGACTCTTCCATCTCCGTTACCAGGCAGCTTGACGACGCTGAATTGCAGTGAGTGCGAGAGCCTGGAGACTCTTCCATCTCCGTTACCAAGCAGCTTACAGCAGTTTTCAAAACAAGAACGGGACAGCGGATTTGGTGTATGACGGACCAATTTTCCTTGGTTGTCGTTTGGTCGTTTTGTCGTTTTTCCTTTTACAGACATAAAGAGTCGCTCACAGTCT
>Ga0306899_1000514_pt1 | contig 19276 bp, 23 predicted proteins | sample AntRauMFilla3764_FD_190407 | JGI IMG/M metagenome (GOLD analysis project Ga0306899, IMG submission 190407) | Saline lake microbial communities from Rauer Islands, Antarctica - Metagenome Filla 3 #764 (v2) (version 2) | ecosystem: Environmental > Aquatic > Non-marine Saline and Alkaline > Saline ... | reverse complement strand
CGATCCGTCCGTAATTCTCTCGTCGAGACCGTCAGTACAACCGCTTCGACACAGAACTCAGGCCGCAGAAACAGCTAGCCGAGGATGCTTTGTGAGGTACTGAGTCTCGATAATGTCTGCATCGAATTCCCCGCTCTCTGGATCGTAGCCTACCTGCTTCATCGACTTCGTCACTAACCTAATCGCCCGTTCTACATCCTCAATCTCCACAGTATCCGACAGCCGAACCCGAGCACTCGACTCGGCAAGCCGCTGTATCGCTTCGACCTTCCGAAACGTCAGGGGAATCGGCGAGTCGTCGTCTTGCTCACCAGCCCCAGCTCGGAACTCGACGAAGAACTGCTTCAGTCGTTCCGCTACTTCATCGTCCTCGATGATGGGTCGACAGGTCTGCTTAGCGTGAGCGACGTAGGCCCGCATCACCGACCGGTCTATCGCGGGCTCAACCCGCTGCTGTTCCTCTTCACTCAGCTCCTCACCCCGGGTGTGACGGCCTGCAGCCTGTCGACTCTGGACCATGTGCTCGACAACATCCGCATCGTCCTCTCGGTCGGGCTCGTCGGACACCATGAACATCAGATCGAACCGGGAGAGTAGCGTCGGGCCCATGTCGATCTGTTCCCCCTTCGGACGGTAGCGCTCGAACCGGCCGTCCTTCGGATTCCCTGCCGCAAGCAACGAAGTCCTAGCGTTTAGCGTGGCGTTGATACCGGCCTTGTTGACATGGACCTGCTGGCTCTCCAGGGCGTCGTGCATCGAGGACACCGCGTCGGACTGCATCTTGTCTATCTCGTCGACGCAGGCGATTCCTCCGTCAGCCAGTACCAGCGCACCAGCCTCCAAGCCCCATTCTGTATCCCCGAAATCGTCGGACACCGCTGCTGCCGTCATTCCTGCCGCCGTCGCACCCTTCCCTGAGGCGTAGGTCGACCGTGGCGCAATCTGGTCGACGTAGCGGAGGAACGTGGACTTCCCACAGCCGGGGTCACCGAGGAGGAGCATGTGCCAGTCACCGCGGTCGCGGCTGCCGTCCGGGTACTCGTGTGCCCAGCCGCCGAAGAGCTGCAGCGCGACGGCCAGCTTGACGTGTTCGTCGCCTCGGTGTTTCGGATTGATCGAGTCGACGAGTAGCTGGTACGGGTCACCGCGTTCCCCGTTGGCGATGGCTTCGATTTCGTCCAGGTGCTCGTCGACGTCGACATCGTCGTAGTCGCTCTCCTCTTTCACGACTGAACGCGCGTCGAGGTTCGTGTCGAAGTCGAGCCCCTGTTCGGCTCCGGGTTCTTCGATGTCGAGAATCCCGGTCAGAACCACCCTGTCACCGGCATCGAAGCCTTCAATCAGGTCGTCTTCGAGGTGTGCGTCGACACTCTGTGCTTCTCCGCCGTTCGTTTTCTCCGGCGGTTGCTGAACACGGGCGTACTGGTGGTCGATCCAGCTACTGGTGCTCGCGTCGAGTGAGAAGGGGCCCTGTCGCTCACACCCCTGGCACTCGTGTGGTTCCTCCAGACTCTCGCCGTGCTGTGGAATCTCCGTCTGCGTACCACAGCGATGGCACTCCCACACGGCTTCTGTGAGGCGCGGTTTCACGTCCGACACCTTTTGGACCTGTCCGCGGATATCGAGCAGTTGGCCGATGTTCTCGTGACGGGAGACTGCGGAGGGGTCGAAAACGTGTGTCTCCGGAAGGTTGTAGATGCGTACGTGAGCCTCGTCAAGTTCGACCGCGACCGGCAGGTCGTAGAGCCGGAGCGCTTCCTCCAAGTGCTCCTGGAGTTGCTTCGGTAGGTTCCGCACGTCGTCGGCGACATCCGGATTGAACCGGTACAGGTCATCATAGTCGACGTGGAGTGATTTCTGCTCTCGGGGGTAGCGTTGAGCGAGCTGTGCGATCTCTTCCGAGTAGTAGTCCCGGAAGAATTGTATCAGTTCTTCGGTGAGTTCGTGGTTTGCGGGCATCGTGTGAATCTGTGAAGTCTTCACAACAGCCGCGGAGGCTGTTGGTTCGCGATTACTGCGAGCGGTGCGAGCGGTTTGCGAGCGTACTAACAGCTACCGAACACTTGTTTACACAACCGTCCTACCCTGCAAATTCTAAGGTTTCAGACGGTTTCGCTCAGACCGGGCCTATCCGGTGGGGGCTTCCCCCGCAGCATCTGTTGTGAGGACTTCACAGATTCTCGCCCTCCTGGTCAGCCGTGTACTTCCGGGGGAGGCTCCCAGCGTCGAGGTCGAGCCGTAGCTCTCCGTTCGTGTACTGCAGCGCACTGCTGTCGATGAGTCGGGCCGCACGTTCCATGTCCCGGTAGATGGTCGTCCGGTCGATGTTCGGGTAGTGAAGCGCTTCCTCGGCTTCGTCCCGGTCGACTGTCGCCGCAGGCGGCTCGTCACGGCGCTCACGCGCCTTCGCTGCTCTGTGAAGGTGCTGAACCAGCGTCACCGCGCGCTGCTTCCCAGACATCTTGTCGGCGTTCTCGACGACTTCCAGGATGTCGGTGCGCGCATCGAGGCGCGCAACCTCCGCCTCCAGTTCGTCGATGCGTTCGTCACGCGCTGCCAGCTCGTCCGCTAGTGCCTCGCGTTCCTCCCGCTCGTCGTGAAGCTCTTCACGAAGTCCGGAGACCTGCTTCGAGAGGGCTCCAAGCCGCGCTTCCAGCGCTTGAACGGTGGTTTCGAGGCTCTCGTCCCTCGGGTTTGCGTCGGGAGAAGTGCCCTCGCTGTTCGAGTCGGTCACGCCGACCACCCCCTGACAGACCCCCGGCTATGGGGGGTTGTCGTTTGGGCATCTAAACCGAGAAGGGTATGCCGCCTCCCAGCATTGAACCAGGGGTTCAAATGCCTCTGGTTGTTTCATTTAGTTATGACAAGCTTGCCGCCTAAGGTCGAAGCCCTCCACAACCGGATTAAAAAATCAGAAGTACTGCCACAAGATGACAAAGATGCGCTGTTGCAGTTCTCGGACGAACTCGGTGCTCATAACTATTCAACGGGCAGGCGGGTGAAACTCCTACAGCACTGCACGATGATGGCAGGGGATTCGGAGAAATACAGCCCGGATCAACTTCCCGAGCCAGATCTCGTCGATATGATCGGTGACACGGAGACGGAGAAAAAGAAGGCGAAACGGTACGTCAGCTGGATCAACGGAAACTACGATAGCGAGGAATCAAAACGGGATCACCGAGTCGCACTCCGGATGTTCGGGGGGCACATTACTCGCGGGGATCCTGAAGACGAGAAACCATACAGTGTCGAATGGATCTCGGCCGATCTCCCGGATGACTATGATCCAATTCCAGACAAGACGAAAATGTGGTGGTGGGATGAACACATTCTCCCGGTCCTGAATAACGCGAAGTATGCCAGAAACAAGGCGGCGGTCGCAGTTGATTGGGACTCTGGAACTCGCTCGGGTGAATTCCGGTCGATGAAAGTTGGTGACGTCGGGGACCACAAATACGGGAAAGAAATCACAGTCAACGGTCGGCAGGGGCAACGGTCAGTCACCCTTATCACATCCGTTCCGTACCTCCAACGCTGGTTAGAGGTTCACCCAAAAGGAGATGATCCAGAAGCGCCGCTCTGGTGCGACCTGGATACCGGACGCGAGGTGAGTTACAAGATGAAGCAGAAAATGCTCCGAAAGCCTGTTGAGCGAGCAGTTAAGAACGGGGATCTGAAGAAGCCGTCAAAGATGGGCTTCACCCGGATGCGAAAATCCTCCGCAAGTTATCTGGCTCGCAAGAACGTGTCCCAACATCACTTGGAGCGCCACCACGGGTGGGTCGAGAACAGTGACGAGGCGCGGCGATACATCATCGTCTTCGCAGAAGACACGGCCCGCGAGGTTGCTCGCGCCCACGGGATGGACGTTTCAGCGGACGAAATCGCTGACATCGGCCCGGTTGAATGTCCTCGCTGTCAACGCGAAACACCGCGAGACAAGGTTCAGTGTATGTGGTGTGGACAGGCGCTGAGTCCCAAGGGTGTCGAGAAGATTGAAGAGCGGCGGGAACGGCTATTCGACTCCGCACTAGAGGCAGAAGAAGACATGAAAGACCGGCTCAAAAGCGTCCAGAGCGAACTCGAAGAACTCCGGGCATTAGGTCTGGAGGTCTAATCCAGAAGAAGCCTGAAATAAACTGGCAGAAACCATATATGAGTCGGTTATTGTTTGTTTGTGATTTGTATCCTGTCACAACCGAACCAACTCCCAATACTTTCGAATCGCTGTACAGAAGCGGGTTACCTCATCGTAGTTGTTCGACGGGTTATTCACTCAACCAAATTCACCAGACTGTAACGGGTAGCATATTTCCGGTGGCGTCACAAGCTACCAAAGTTCGACAGTCAGAGAAGTGACACTCAGTGGGTATGGCTGAAGATTACGTCAGCGAGACAACGATCTGATCACCGGTCAGCGAAGTTCATATTCTGCGACGGATCCTATATTGTCTATGAATAGCACCGTGTACCACCAGCGCCCTCCCGAATAGGCTTCACCACCCATCACTCCATCGCAAACGTTCAGGTGCCAAAGTCGTGATCGGTGAACTTGGTCTGTCGCTCACCATGCTGATCTTGGTCCAGCTCTTCCCGAACTAATTCAGGTAATTCACCGAGGTCCAGCACGTCACCAAAATATTCCCGACCAAGACCACGAACATGCTGTCGGTTCACTACATCGTCGATGTAATCACGCTCATCACTCTCGTAATCCTTCTTGCCATCTTCTTCAGAGACAAATTTGATCTGCTCTCGGTTCTCTGCAACTGCCCTCTTATACAGTGTCTTCCAAAACTGGCGAAAGTTCTGAATCGTCGGAAACTCCCCGCCATCAAGTCGAACGCCAGCAATCTTACATAGTCGCCCCAGCCATTCATTCAGCGTGCTTGGAGTCCGGCAGCCAGATTCAGACTGGTCACTCGGAACCAACTTCCCATTCCCACCGATCGCGTCAATGTACTCACGATACGCTCGAAGGAAATCACCACCCATCATTATCGGGACTTTTGCTGGTCCCTCATCTCGTCGCATGTTCTTTCGTACGGCGAAGTGAACATGCGGGTCATCACCAAAATGAAGTTGTGTCCGCAAATCAAGTTGTTCGACTTCATTTGACCGGGGACCAACGGCGATCAAGAAGATGAGCAGCATTTTCATCCATAACCGCCACCGCTCTAAATCGTGACCGTCCACAGGACACTCGTCAAGGACATCTAACGCGTTCCACAGATCGTTTAGTTGTGCTTCAGTGACTGGCTGTGCGTCACTATCACTCCGGTACCATTCGAATTCATCGAGTGCTTCTTCGACTGGATTAATATTGATCTGGTGCTTGTTTTTCACGATGTTGTAATATTCCTCAAAATATCGAGGGTAGTTTCCCATCGTGCTGTCGGCCAGGTCACGATCCATGTATTCGATGATTGTGATAGCGTGTTGGATATTCTCCACACGGTTCTTTTCAGAGTCATAGTAGCCGATATCCAGCATCTCGATGTCGAGTCCTTCGTCTCGAATCGCTTCGTACACCTTGTTCATCACCGACTCAACGGAATCAATGGTGTTCTCACTCCACTCTTTCCGCTCTTCGGCGCTCTCAATATAGTACTCCAGCGAACGGATGGTTTCTTCATCGTCTGTCGGCCATTTTCCGGTACTACGCACGCCAAATCCCTGTTCTCGAAGAAATTCAAGAATGGTCTGTCCGTACAGCTCTTTGGACTTGTTGTTCAGTCCTTGGGCGGAGTACCGTGTATTCGCGGTGATATACTCCCACGACGGTTCGTGATCTTGCGGCAAATTATCTAGTTGAAACTGTTCGTGGAGAATTGCGGGTAGTTGCTCTTTAAGCGTTTTTCGCCCGATACGTTCCCTGGTCATTGGCCTGCGGTTTCCTCTTGTTGTGCCTGCTCCAGATCTTCTAAAATGCGTTCAGCGTCATACGCGAAGGGAAGATCACTCGCTGCTAGGGCTTCCAGATCGTCCCGCAATTCTTCTGCAGTCTCGATGGCCGACTGTCGGGTATCGGAGGCCTCAGGGTTCATGTCGACCCCCTCTTCGCCACCACTCGGCCGATGTTGTTCAAATTTATAGCCATTCTAATTTTTACTGGCTAGTGATTTTACCCACTATAGTTTAAAGCCTTGGCGTACAAGAAGGAGATACGAATATGCCAAACGACTCTTCGGACACAACCGACGACGATAACGAGACGATTGGGAATTTAGAGCGAAGTAGTCATTCGGCAGAGGAACAACCAGATGTGACCGACGGGATGTCGGACGAAGACAGGACAGACACAAACATCGGCTCCTACGCAGAACCAGACGGCAATATCGGAGCTGACCTCGATACCGCGAAGGTCAGGGACTTCTTCGAAAAGAAAGGTGCAGTCGAAATCCTCGCCCAACTCGCTGACGGGTCCAAACGATTCAGCGAGATTGATGAAGCGCTTGTGGTGAGTCACGGCACGATCGCCACCCGTCTCACCGACGGGGCCAAACTCGGCCTCTGGCGTGAATTTATGACCTACCCTGACGACGGCGGGAAAATCAAATTGTACGAACTGGTGCCTGGCGCGCAGCACCTCGCTGCACTCACAGAAGACGAGAACATTGGTCAAACCACCAAACAACTACGACAAGCACACGAACAGCACGCAGACGCCGTTACAAATTTCAGAGACAAGATCCAGCCAGCGGACTCAGAGACATAGTTCACCTCCCCTCACCGTCGCCAATTTCACAGATTCCAACACTCCTACTGCGATGCTCCCGGGTCAACGATCCGTTCGAGGTTGAACAACTGCAGGTCGTCACGATCAGCGGCTGCCTCACGAACAGAGTCCGTGAACCCGTTTCGGGCGAACAGCGCATACTCGTGTTCGACTTCGCTCCCATCAGGCGACCATCGAATCTCATCAGTATGGTCTTCAAGCGAGGCGAGTGCGCTGTAATCGAGAGGCGCGGACGTGAACTTACACTCGCCCGTCACCATCTTCCCGTCGGCAGCGAGCCCGACCACATCCACCTCGTATTCGTTATACCACCAGCGGCCGATGTCGGTAAACATCGTTTCAGGATACAGGTCAGGCAGAATATCCTGACAGCGGGTTTCGAATGCTCTGCTCACGAAGTCCGCCAGATCCGGTTCGATGACCGTCTCGTAGGCGTCAGCACCTAACCGTTCGTAGCGGTCTTCGTTTCCATAGACGAACCGGAACCAAAACCGGAACAACGGATCGAGAATCCGGTACCGACCACGGCGTGACCTGGTCTTGTCCTCGGTCACCGGTACCTCTCGTTCGACCAGTCGCAGTCGCTCCAGTTTCTGCGTGTACGTCGAAATTTGCTTGCCATCGATCCCGACCGTTTGCGCGATTTCATTCGATGTCGTGTTCCCGGCCGCAATCGCTTTCAGAATAGCAAAGTACCGGTTCGGCTCGGTCAGCTCAGTACGAAGCACGTACTCCGGCTCGTCATGCAGGAACCCCTGCCGTGACAGCAGCGACTGCTGGATGACTGTTCCAAGATCGTTGTCCATATCGACGCCATCCAGATAGTACGGCGTCCCACCAAACACACCCCACGCGAGGAACAGTTGTTCAGCGGAATAGCTCTCGGGGAAGAACGTGCGCGCGGCAGCAAAATCGAGCTGGCGCAGATCAATCTTCTCGGTGAACCGGCCGTACAGCGGACTGTTCCCGAGGAGTGTCGCCTCCTCCATCATACTGATCGAGGACCCCACGAGTATGAGCGTCACACCAGTGTCACGCAACTCCTGATCCCACAATCGCTGAATCACCGACGGGAGACTCTCATCAGCGTCAATCAGATACGGGAATTCGTCCAGCACGATGACTGCATCCTGGTCAGCAAGATACCCGAGCAACGACTCCCACTCGCCCTCAATCCGATCGATCCCCGGAATCGACTCAGCCGCCACGTCCACGAACGCATCCAGTTGGATCTGCCGGGTTGTTTCAGTTGCTTGGTATAGAACGGCGTCATCGCGGTCTTCCAGTGACTCTCGGACGAGTTCGGTTTTCCCGAGGCGGCGACGACCGAAAATCACGACCATGTCAGCGTCGTCAGAATCGTAACACCCTCGAAGCCGACTGAGCTCATCCTCCCGATCCACGAATCGCTCCATACCCTCTGACTGACGCCCAACCAGATAAAACTCTCGAATAGCCTAATTCAGAATAGGCTAACTGAGGATTGGCTATTCTGGTATAGTATATGTCCACTGGATTGGAGACTGACATTGGATCAGTTTGCTGAGGGGGATTTTTGAGGCACGGTTCTGTCTGTGCTCCCATGGAATTTTCTGAGATAGTCGGTGATGAGGATGGAAAGTCCAGTGACTGGCATACAAGCGATATGCCGGATGATGTCAAGAATGCATTGTCGTTGGCATTCCTGGACGGGTTCCACAATGAAGTTCACCGGCTGCATGAGGAACTACAGCAGGAATGGGAAGAGGCAGAGAATGATGATCTTCCCATGGAGTTCAGTTTCGGCGGTGTCGGGTTGAAGACGTACGAGCTCCATAGCTTGACAGTGAGTTATTTCGAGGCAGGAGTTCCGATTCTGTGCTTCCACCACTTCCGAAATGAGACGGAAGAAGGGTACCAAATTCTGGAGTGGATGGAAGAGAACCGAGACCGTGCTCTCGACGAGGACAGTGAAGAGCCGTACGGTACACAGATCATGCAGTGGTTGAATAGTCGGCGGTCCTCTATCACCGACATGGCTCGGTTGATGGATGAGACCGGGTTGTTAAGTCATGATAAAGTGAAGCGGGTAAGGTCTCACCGCCACGACTTCCTCCACTCTCCTCTGCAGATTCTATACATCTCTGATTGGGAAGACCTGCTAAAAATGTCGGAGAGATGTATCACAGTAGTCGATGACTTAGATGAACGACTGTACCAGGATATCGACCTCCACGCATTCTATCCGACTCTCACAGACAAAGAGCGCTCCAGCCGTACTTTCTGACCTTTCCGTCCTCGTTGAGACCCTCAGTTGATGATAGGTTCCAGCAGTCGTGCTGAATTCAGTGTGTGTCCAGCAGTAACCTGTCGTTCGTCGTACTCAATCTGTCAATCCGGTTTAAACGCGGGTTCAGGGACTACTCTTATAATCTGTTGATTTGAATTGATAGCCGAGAATGTCAGATTCAGAAACTCCCACAGAATGGTCAGAGGATAGTTCCGACACTTGGAGCCATTCGAGATTACCTATAAATTTGGAACTCATCGGTATCGGTGACGAGTGGGACGTTGAAGTGACTCCGCTTCCTGACGATATGCCGTGGCACAGCGTAAGGGTAAACATTCGAAATGACAACAAGAAACAGGAGCGCGAGGTCGCAATGAGTTATATGAGTGAATTTAATGACATTGAATTTGATGTTCGGGAAGAACACCCTGAACTTTCTGAGGAACGCAAGGTTCTGATTGCAGCAACTGAAGCGATATTGAATCTTCGGTAAGTTAGTACCTTGTATTCAGCGCGTCAGTATTATCGGGTGCCGAAGAGCTAAACCGATTCACTCCCCTACTCCTGCCGCAACTGGATCTGTACTTTATCCCCGACTGCTGGTTCGCCGTTACCGTAGGTGAGCTCATAGAGGTCGCCGTTCCCTTTTTCTCCGACCGGGATGGTATTCGCCCCCTCAAGCAGGTACGCAATCCGCTCAAATCCTTTGTCCAGCAGCGGACCCCATTTCGACTCCTCGATTATTTCGTTCACATCCCGTACCAGAACGTCCTCTTCGACGCCGCCGCGGTCACGATGATAGAACGCCGTAAACTCAGTTGGCTCCTCGTCAAGTTCTGTCCCGGATTCCATTTTAGCGAGTCGTTCGTCAGTTGCGAAGGTGTACTGGGAAAGTTGCTTCAACGAGAGTTGTTCCGCCATAGCACGATAATCAAACAGACCTTGGATAACGCTGTTGAATACATTGTCTTCCCCGAAGATAGAGAACTCACGGATAAGCAGCAACCATCTACTGCCAGACAACGTATGCAGTCGCCATTCTGCTGCCTCTACTGTTTCCGTCTATGTGCAACAAGGGTATGGAACCGGTCTATGACACTCTCCTCAAGCTATCTGCGAGGCGTCGCCGTTTAGTATGTACGGGCCGTATTCGCCACGGTTCCACGAATCTTCCAGTTCCTTACGCGAAACGGGGCGTCCAAAGTAGACTGTCTCTTCTGGCGGCAACGGACTATGCCACGGCCAGGTCAGTTCGACCACGCGTTCGTCATGTTCTATCCAGCCGTGGCCGGTGATGCGTGCAGTGTGCTTCGAGAGGCCGATTCCCTCAACGTACTGAACACGGTCGTTCTCCCAGTAGCGATTGTCCTGCATCACGAGTCGGGCGTTTCTATAGCAACCGCTGGAATCGAAGTCGAACCGGCGGTGGAGCGCGCGGGCGAATCCCTGCAGGTCGTTGTCGTGAGTAACAGTTCGCCACTTCCCCTGCTCCAGGATATCCTCGTACAGCGGATCCCATTCAGTATCAGCTTCGGCTTGATCGAGTAACCGGAGGCGACGGTCGCTCACGTCGAGTTCCTCCCGCCACGTCTTGTACTCGGCATACAGATCAGGCACTGCATCTTCAAGGCCAGCGTACATGTCGTTCTCGTCCAGTTCGTGGAGTTCGAGTAACTGGATGTAGTAACCGATGGCCAGCATCTCATCACCAGTCACAAAATGTGCGATACGGCCACCGGACTCGCCGTAGCTCTCGACAATTCGGTCGGTCTGCTTGGTGCGACCGCCGCGCACAAGAATAAGATGACGCACCGCGTTGCGATCGTGAGCCTGAACGCGCAAATGGGCTAGAGGCTCGGATTCTTCGTCGTCGCTACCCCCGCTAATGAAAACCGACCAACAGTGAGAATCCTCGGTCAGCGGGGCCTCCTCCGAGCCAAGTGGTTCCGCCATCAACTCGAAAAACAGATTGGAACCTGATAAGACTATGTTGATTCGCTTGCCTGATCACGAACTTTGGAGTCTGTTTGTAGAGTCCAAAGTTCAAGTGTTTGTAGCCTTTGGTAGTATTTAAAGAGGATTCGTTGTAATGACCAATTCTGCAGATTCCAAAGTTCGTGCAAAAGTATGGGTGACACCCGAGCAAGTTGAAGCACTCCGATCCGCCTGTTACACGGCAGGCGCAGAATATCTTCAGCAGCGTAATGAGGCAATCACTGCGTTCGCGTACGATACCGGACTCCGAGTAGGAGAACTTGTCCAGGTTGATGTCTCACTGCTCCGGAGCAACAACTCGGAACTCTACCTGCCAACAGAGATCCAGAAAGACTACCCCAATGAGAACTCGCCACCGCCAGTAACACTCGAACTCGCAGACGAGACCGCCCGTCTGTTATCTGCCTACCTCACCAATCGATGGAAGGACACACCGGCATTGTTCCCCTCTCGATCCTCGAACCGTATCTCCGAACAGGGTGTGCGGAATATGCTTCACAAAGTTGCTGAAGCCGCAGACGTACGCCCCTACAAGCTCGACGGCAGTCGCGGCGATGCCGGTGACGTGACGCCGCACGCGCTTCGACACGGTGTTGCCTATCGGATGATGAACGAAGAAGAGGACAACACGCTTTACGACGTCCGCAATCGGTTACGTCACCGCAGCATCCAGACAACCGAGCGCATCTATGATCATCTACTGAAGGTTTGATTCGACAACAGCCGGCGTCACAATACTCTCAAAGAAGGAAGACACGGTATCGTCTAGGTGCTGGATCAACCGCAACGTTGCGAAAACTGTGATAGAATTACTCTATCGTCCCGGTACCATCGTTGTTCGATTCGACGTTCGCGTTCTCGATCTCATCCAGCCATTTAGACAGGGTTGCCATGAGAGGCGCTTGTATGCCGTAGCCGGCCTCTTGCGCTTCCGACAACTCCTCTGTCGAGATCTCGGGCAGGGTCTCTGGATATCCATGAATGAATGTCCGCACTGCTCGTAACGTCTTAGGATCAAGGTTCTTCTCGACAGGATCAATCGTCATGTCGCCCGAACTTTCTTTTTGGCGATGTTCCCACTTTTCTAATTCTGTGGAAGGGCCTGGCTCCGTCTCTTCACATACAAGCCCGTGGCCAGGTTCCTTCCAGACCGAAACAACATTCTCATAGAAGCTCAAACCGGTTGCCCCGACTTGCGTAGCTATTTCACCGTTCTCAAGAAGGTCAAATCCGAGGCCGCCACCTCCCTCCGGAGCAAAAACGTCCGTGTCGTCATCAACGTATTCCAGAACCTCATCGACGTCTTCGTGATCTACAATTACCGCGTCAGCGTCCGTGAGCGCTTCTCTGAGTTCATTTTTTCGTTGCATTGCAAGGTTCCATCGCGTACTAACCCACTTAATAAGTCGTAAAGTTACTACGCCGGTCGCGTACCCTCTCTCCCGGTCAGAAAGACAAACGTTGAAGTGCATGAGAAGAATTCGGCTCGAATTCTTCGGCAAAATCACCTACCATCGTATTCTGACTTCGGACCATGACGGCCCCGTCTTTGCGGACACCTCTGTTGCACTGCCTTTGAACAGGCTTAACGGGCCTGTCTTTTCCGGATATACCCATGCCTACGCCATTTCATTAACCTTCGTAAACAAGTCAGCATAATTGCGGACACACCCCCTTCTCACTACCCGAACACGAAGGCGAATTCGAACCGTCGATCGAACGCAGTCAAAACTCTCGGTGAATTCGACTACACCAAAGAGTTCTCTAACGCTGTGCGTGACTTGAGTCCGTTCCAACTACAGTACTTCGTTCACATCCCGTAACGCATCAATTGCTTCCTGGAGATGTGCCTGTAGTTCCTCGCTCCCAACGTCGTCACTCGCGGTTTGACTACCACGACGGTCATCCACACCCGTGGATTGCGCCTCAGACTCCGAGTCGGCCGCACCCCACGTTTCCGTCCTGCCTAGCGAGTCAGGATCCTTGTCAGGCACTGCGTCAAGCCGCTGCTGCCCATCAGCCTCTCCTGTATCCGTGTCAGCCGTAACGGAACTCCGTTCTGACCGCTCACTATCAGTCGGCCGTCCACCGCGATTGAACGCAGACAATGGGAAACCGTACGCACAGGCGCGCTTCTGCTTATTGAACGTGGTTCGGCGCGAGATGCCCAGCACATCGATGATATCGCTGCGATCACAGCCGCGTTCAAGCGCCTGCCTCACTTGCTCGTCTTCCATGCGTTGCAACAACAGTTGGGGGTCGTCCGGGATATGGCCACGAGCGGAGCTTTCGATCTGGTCGGTGAGCCCCCACTCCCCGGTTTCGATGTCCTTATCGACGATCTGCCGGTCACGGCCTTCGACGAGGTTATCGAGCCCTGTTAGCACCCACAACCGCTCACGAACCGCTGATACCGAGTGATCGCTCGGCAGCCCGGACACGATGTCACCAGTACGTGTCGGGCCATTTTCCGACAAGTACCGTAGAATCTCGATGTCCTGCGGAAGCAGCACACTCTGATCCTCCTCAGTGAGCTCGACTGGCGAGTCATCTGGTGTGCTCTGCTGGTGGAACCAGCTGTGACAAGACCGGCACAGGAGCGTCAGGTTCGCCATGTCGTGCTCATCCATCCCCTCAGGGTCGCGTTCGATGTGATGGACGTGCAGAGTAGCTAACCCACCCTTCTCCGGGCCCCGACGGCCGCACACCTGGCAGCGATGCCAGTATTCGGTCAACACGTCATCACGCGTCTCTGGATTCACCGTCTCGTTGCATTCACGAGGACTGGTTACGTCGGACTCGTCACCGTCTGTGCTTGCGCCGCTCAATTCATCTTTCCGAGGTTGTGATTCAGCTTCTACCATGTCGTATCTCACTTGAGGCTGCCGTTCATTTTCGACTGCTACTGCGCCGCTCTGCCGTAATCTGCTGGGGTATCGCTTCAATCCGCACCAGCGGCACTATCGACACCGAACACTTCCAGAGCGACCGAACACGTCGACCGTCTCTGTCCAGCGACTCGGATTCCAGTTACTCATGACGTGTCGGGGTCAGCGATTTCAGTTTGAAATCGGACTTTGAGCAGTACCGTTCCGAGAGCAGTCCTAACTCCCGGGTACGAAGGACATCCGCGACGTTATGCACCACAAGGTCACCGAACCGGCCATCCTCGTACGCAGTCACGGCTTCTGCACTGTCCGCGAACGGGTCGAGATCACTATACTGCCCGTCACAAAGTACCTCGTACACCCCGGCGAGATCCGACCGTGATTCTCCGTCATCGCCAGTCGTGTTGAATCGATTCGTCACGACCGGCAGCAGGTCAGCGTACGGCATCTCCCGGAACGGCCACTCAACACCTACCCGGGAGAGCCGCGTCCGCAAGAACGGTAAGTCGAACCCGGACCGCCATAACTCACCGTTGAACGCGACCAGCAACACGTCATTTCCCACTAACCGATCTGCAGCGAACGCGCCGACTGCCTCCAACAATACACGCTCTGATTCGTGTGTCGACACCTGGACGTGCGACTCAACACGATCACGAACCGCCGCCTCAACATCCGGCGCTGCGCGCCCGTCTGTCTGCACGAACGCCCGAACCCCCATCGGCACCGCAAATCCGACTACAGTCACCTCGTCACTAACCTCGAACCCGGTGGTTTCGATATCGAATGCCACTAACTCCAGCGCCATCACCGCTCACCACCGACGGTCTCCCGAGGACCCGCGATACTCACACGTCCCGGAACCCGATCCTTACTCACCGGCCGTACCCGGAACTCACCGAACCCGAACTTCGCGTGCGTCCCGACGCGTTGAATACCATTGATCGCCGTCTCAACCGGACGATCGCCCGCGTACCCAACGACTTGCCCATGATCAATCATTGCCAGCTCATGACACTCATCACCGGCCACGAGCCGACCCGTCCGGCGACGAAACTCCCCGTCAGACTCCCACCACCACGGCACCGACTGACTGTCAGCCCCCGGCGAATCGCTCTGCAACACGTACGGCGACAACAGTTCCAACTGGACGTTGTCTGCTTCTCGAACCCGCGAGTAATCGAGGTCATCCAGATCAATGACCTGCGTCTCCGCGAGCGATAGTTCACCGAACCCGTAGTTTCGACCCCCGCCGACACGCAGCCCATCCAGTACATCCACGGAAAGCGGGAGGACGTCCTCGTCTCCCCCATCGGCGTGCAGGTAGCAGTGGACGTGCCAGTGCATCGTCCGCTTGCTGTTCCGATGCTCGGGCGGCCGGCCGAAGTGAGCCTTCGGTGCAAACGCCAGTCGGCCGCCATGACTCTGGACGTCGTGCGTGTTGTGCGCATCCCGTGGCCGTGAGTCCAGCAACCACCGCTGCGCTGCATCCCGACACACGAACACATCCTCGTACGACTCCACTGGTGGGAGCGACATGCCAAGCTTCCCTCCATACCCGTCGTGCGAATGTGACTCCGGGTATGCCCCGTACTCGCCAGGGACGAACACACCAGTGCTGACGTTGAGCGACCGTCGCGCCTGCGCATCCACACGGCGGGCGAGCGCGGTGTACAGCGCGTGCCCGGTCAGGTAGTACGGGTGGCCCATGTAGTCAGTCTCCAGTTCGAACAGCACCTGCTGGATCGTGGTCATCGTTCACACGACCCCTTGTTTCGCCTCCAGGTCGTGATGGGAATCACGCCCCATCACCCTCCAGTTCCCCGGCCGCCGAGCCGTGCAATTCGATGAATTCATCGATGTACGCAAGTGCCGCCGACCACGACCGGATGCGACGCAGTTGGGCATCCAAGAGCCGCCAGCGCCGCTCGCCATCCGTGTCGAACGGGTGCGCAGGCAGACGCGACCAGACATCCGCAAACGAGCGCGCCGGCACATCACCGAGCCGCGCAGCCGGTCGATCACCAGGCGTCGCCGTCACGTGCAGGGTCATCTCAGGTGTCCATAGCACTGTTCGGTGGGGTTCGACGGCGTCGGCCGCCAGCGCTGTCTTCGGGTCGCGGGTCGAGACCGCGTCTGCATTCGGCGTCACGTCTGGCGTCGTCGCCACGAGAAACAAGTCCTCAAACGCGTGCCTGGCGCGGTAGTTGTGCAACAGCGCCGCCGTGAGCAACACGTGGTACTGCAGCGACGTGTACGGATAGTACACCGACTCGTTGAATGCAGCCGGGACCTCGCTCGTCAGCCACCGCGCGTGCAGGCACTCCGGATCCTCCGGCGTGACCAGCGCTCGAAAACCACCGCCCGTCGTCGCCTTGATCCGCTCGGTCGTCGCCGCCGTCTCGCCCGTCAACAGTGACAGCCGGTACGGCGACTCGTGATTGGCGACCGTCTGTTCGGGCTCACCCGCCGGGCGGCTCAGCAGTGCTGCATCCCGATCAGCGTCACGCGGAACTGTCTCGTTGACCGGCACGCTGGCGTACGAGTCGGCCGCCGACGCGTGCGGCCTGGCACGCAGCTTGTGAACGTCGTGTCGGTAAACAGCCACCATCGGCTCAGCCCGCGTAGACGCGTCGTCACGGCTGTCAGCCTCGACAGCCGAGTCAACCATCCTGGCCCTCAGAGTCCAGTTCTACGTCTCCACGGTCTGGACGCTCGGCGTCGTCGCGGTCTTGGGTGTCGTGTGCTCGCGCCGCCGGGTCAGGGCCCGACGCATCGTCCGCTACTGGCGACGACCGCTGCACCGGCTCGTCCTCACGTTTCGGGTCTCGGCGGCGCTTGGGCGCTTCGACTGGCTGCCACTCTCGGGCACACGCGGTGTCGGGGTTCCACTCAGCGTTTCGGGTCACGCTGCATCATCCCCCGTCGGCATCGGAAGGTCGCCATCACCGGCGGCTGTCCGAGCCTGCAGTGCCCTGACGAACTCGTCACGACACTGGTCACGCCAGATGTCGTCCTTCGTCTGCATCCCGCTCGTCGGGTCCTGCGCGCGGTTGTAGACCCGGCGAAGTTCAGCCTCCGTGTACAACGGGTTGACGACGTGGGCATCGACGATCCCAGCCCCGAAGTTGCGAGCGCCGCCGAGTTGTATCTCAAAATCGCCACTATGAGCATCCAAGTACGCGATGGCCTCGACGAGCAGCCCCACGTATTCAGGCTTCAACTCCCGGAGCGTCAAGCGCCACGTCCCCACGAGATTCCCAACGACGTCCCGCGTCGCCTGCCTGAGTGGTTGCCCCTCATCCTCAGCGTTCCGCGAACGCACCTGCGTGTTCAACTGTCTGTAGTGAGCTTCGGCCTCACCCTTCGTCACATCCACCTGCCTTCGGATGGGTGAGAAGCGAATCGGCCGGCGGATTACCCGGCCCGCGCGGTCGCCGAACCCACCGAAGAGATCGTGGATGACACAGCCGGTGTCGTCAACGCCGTCATCATCGACGCAGGACCCTTTCTCGTGATAGCCGTTGTCGAGGTCGCGGTCGTACACGTCGTCGAGCATATAGTCGGCGTCGGCATAGCCCGGATGGCACGCCGTCGCGCCCGCCGTCTGCACCACTCGTTCACAGGCATGGCGCAGCCAGCCCGACAACGTGAACGGCGAGATCTGACCTGCAATCTGATTCTGCGGGTCGTCTGCTTCGTACCGGTCAGCTGAGGCATGATGGCGATCCGTGACGATCCCATCACCCGGTGCCAGTAGGTCGATGTCGAGACCAACGTACAGATCCGGGAACGCCATCTCATCGACAGGACGCGGGAGAGCGAAGTCGATGTCGAGGTGTGAATCATCGAAGGCCTGCGTATCTTGATTCCGGCGCATCGTCACCGAGCACCTCCCGGACGGCCGCCATCACCAGCGTGTGGGGCAATAGTCCCAGTCGCGTCATCACTCATCGAACCAGTTTCCCGATCGGACGCGCCATCGCGGTTCGACCTGTTAGCCCGCGCCACCGGACGCTGCCATGGCTTACGCGTCGATTCACAATCCGCAGCAACGTACCTGTCGCTACGCGCGATAGGTTGGCGGAACCACGCAATTCCCGGTAGTGGTTGCACCGTGGTCATGTCCGCCGGGCTCACAGCGCGCGGCTGCGGAGCCAGTAACACCGGCCACGACGATTGAGTTGCAGGGTCAGTACAAGTACCAACACGACCCTCTAATACGAGCTCGCGCACGCCGAGCGTAAAGTACTCCGTCGGCTCATGCCGACACTCAGTGCATTTCACGTGCCCGGTCTCGAAGGCCAGTTGATTGGCCGGCCGGAAGGCGAACACGACGAGCGGAGCGCCTTCCCGCAGTTCCTCACCGCAGGCTTCACAAACCGCGACCCCTTCCCCGAGCGCAATTCTTTCTAGTTGATATATTTCTTCAATTATCTTCCGATCCGTGCCTTCTTGTTGGTCTGGAATTGAATCTTCCATTGGGGTTACCTCGGATTATCAGGAAGCCCCGCCCGCGTGCTCCAGCACGCGGGTATCCTCTACACTGGATCTCCCGTTGGGCTGAGCTCCCCTATCCAATGCATTAACCTGCATTGGGAAAAGCGTTGCCATTGCAGTAGGATGCATTGGGTGCAAGAGATTAAACCCCTTCTACAGGTAGGTGCAATGGACAAAGTAATGCCCAAGGATCGAGATGAGCAGACGGGAAAATACACCGAGCGATATACTCAGGAGAACTTTCTGTCGGCTCTCGAATCGTTAGGGGGCTCAGCTGGTACCCAAGAAATTGCCGATGAAGTTAGTTGTGCCTATCGAACTGCTCACGCAAAGCTAACTGAATTGGAGGGAGAGGGAAAACTTACTTCTCGAAAGGTTGGGAACGCTAAGCTCTGGGAATTAGATTCTTCTGAAGATGGGTAGCTTCGATTCTGTTCTGGTCTCTTGGTGGGCTGAACGATGGTGAGCGTCGTGAATATGGTCGGGTCAGGTTCGCTCAATGTTGAGCTTGATCTTGAAACGCTCGCCGAAGAAATCGGACAACCTCAGGCTCAATATAACCCCGACAAGTATCCCGGCATGTATCTTCGATTTGAGGAAGAAGCCCCGCTGATCACCGTCTACAGAACTGGCAAATACATCATTACTGGACCGACTTCAGAGGAAGAGCTGTTCGATCTTCGGGAACGGTTTCTGAGGTTCCTATCCGATATGGACGTCATTGAAAACGCGACTGACGAGTGGTTCTCCGTTCAAAACTCAGTACCTCACAAAGCATCCTCGGCTAGCTGTTTCTGCGGCCTGAGTTCTGTGTCGAAGCGGTTGTACTGACGGTCTCGACGAGAGAATTACGGACGGATCGACGGAGAGCTGTCGCTGTCG
>Ga0306899_1000512_pt1 | contig 19282 bp, 20 predicted proteins | sample AntRauMFilla3764_FD_190407 | JGI IMG/M metagenome (GOLD analysis project Ga0306899, IMG submission 190407) | Saline lake microbial communities from Rauer Islands, Antarctica - Metagenome Filla 3 #764 (v2) (version 2) | ecosystem: Environmental > Aquatic > Non-marine Saline and Alkaline > Saline ... | reverse complement strand
TTTTGACTACCATAATGTTTCTGGAACTATTGGAGCGACACACACTTTTGCTAATGACTGGCAGTTAATTACAAATCTTAGTTCGGCTAGCCGCGCACCAAATCCCTCAGAATTATTCAGTGATGGATTGCACCATAGTTTGGCAAGAATTGAACTGGGTGAACTGCAAATTGATTCTGAGCAGTCTTTTAAAATTGGTGCTGAGCTACAGGGAACCATTGATAACTTTGGGTTCAGCTTACAGCCCTACTATAATCACATAAATAATTTTATCATTTTAGAACCCAGCGGAGCAGATACTACAATAAGAGGTGCTTTTCCTGTTTGGCAATATAGACAAAGTGACTCTAGATTATTTGGTGTTGATGCATCTGCAAGTTATACCTATCGAAATTTTGATTTGGTCTCCAATTTAGCCTATGTAAATGGTCAGGATTTAGAACAAGATTTACCGCTAATTAATATGCCTCCTTTCAACATTAGAAATGCACTTACTTATAGAAAAACCGAATGGAATAACTTTTACATTTCTTTTATTAGTCAGTTGGTTACGGAACAAAATCGATTTCCAGACAACAATTTTGACGTAAGAATAATCAATAGAACAACTGGTGAATTTGAAGAAAAGGAAGTGGATATAAGTACCCCACCCGAAGCTTATCATTTGCTAGATATAAGAAGCGGGATGCAATTCGAATTTGGAAAAAAAAGACTCCAAATCAATTTAATAGTAAACAATATGTTAAACGCATCATATAGAAGCTATCTCAATGCTTTACGATTTTATGCCGATGAAGTTGGCACCAATGCTATGTTACAATTAAAACTCAATTATTAACTCAAATCAAAATTAAAACTATGAAAACAATCAAATTATTAAGCCTAAGTCTCTTAGCAACACTATTGTTTAGTGCATGTTCAGATGATGATGAGGCTCCACAGGTGATAAATGAAGAAGAAGAAATCACAACATTAAATGTGTACTTAACACCAGATAATGATACCGAATCCCTAACATTTAGTTTTACTGATTTAGACGGTGGAGTTTCAGAACCAACCATCGTAAATAACGGACTTCAAGCTAATACATCATATACAGGTAGAATTGAGTTTCTAAACGAAAATGAATCACCGGTAGAAAATATTACTGATGAAGTTATTGCAGAAGCTGAAGAGCACCAGGTGTTTTTCATTACTGAAACAGGACTTGATGTGACCATCGATTATTTAGATTTTGATGACAATGATGATCCTTTAGGAGTTGAATTCAGACTTGTAGCTGAATCTGTAAGTTCTGGAAATTTGACATTCATCTTAATTCACGAAGGGAATAAAAGTACTCCTGAAGCCGACGGAGAAACCGATATTGAAGTGACATTTGACGTCACTGTAGAGTAAATACATAGCATAATAAGCCAACTCTGTCAAAAAAAAAAGAGCTGCCCTGAATGTTGACCTGATATTTAAAGTTCCGTGTGAATTAGTCCTTTAAATAGTCTCCAACATATACGGGACAGCTTTTTTTATGCAAACTTATTGAAATAAAATATATTAAACTGAATTTGTTTATTAAATCAAAATAGATCTGATTTGGCTAAGATTACTTACTTTAGGCAAAAAGATAAATTATGACTGCTAGAGATGAAAATCTACTTTCAATAAGAGTAGATGTGCCGAGAGCTAAAGTGAATGAAACAACACTTAGTTTGGAATCCTTTCAAAATTCAACATTAAGGCCTATTGCAAAGTTTCAAAATGATTTGATCCTATCCCTTTTTGAAAATTACATCGTCCGATACAAAAATGTTTTTCATAAACTTGGAACACAAGAAAAACTAAATTATATTGAAAATACCGTAAAAAAAGATTCAAAATTTAAAAACCTTATGAGAGGTATTTTTATGGGCCATTTTACAATTGATGAATATAAATTTTATCACGAAAATTCTTCAGAAATCAATAAAAGAATTATTAATTTGACCAAAGAACGTCTACAAAGCCAATTGCAACATTTTGAAAAATACAGTGCGTAAAAACTTAAAACATTTGCATTATCCAAAGGCTTTGAAACTGAATCGTAAACCAATTCAGAATCAAATCCCGGGAAAAATAACCTATGTTGGCGAAGAAACTACCGAGGATACCATTATCAATGTGATTAGTTACAACGAGGAAGAAGTTATTTATCATACTAATTGTTCGATAGAAAAGGTACTTCACCTGGTAACTCACGAAACTAAACTTAAACATTGGATTAATTTTATAGGAGTTCACGATGTAGAAAAATTATCTAAGCTTGGATCCTTATTGAATATTCATCCATTGGTCCTTGAAGACATAGCTAACACCAAACAACGACCAAAACTTGATGAATTTGATGATTATGTTTTTTTTGCATTAAAAATGATTTTTCATAGCGAAAGTGGTTTACTCATTAAAAATCACTTAGGGATTGTGTTTAATCAGACTTATATTATTTCCTTTCAACAATCTCAGGATACAATATTTAATTCCATAAGAGATCGAATTCAAAAGAAGGTTGGAAGAATACGAATGAGAAGTACTGATTATTTATTTTATGCACTTGTAGATGCTGTTGTAGATAATTATTACAACGTCACCGAAACTATAGAGGATAAAACTGAAAATCTGGAAGACAGGATTTTGATTGACGCTAATAATGCTTCAACTTCAGAAATACAATTGCTCAAAAGAGAAATCTTAAGCATCAGAAAATCAGTCTTTCCTGCTAAAGAACTCATCAGAAAGTTGCAAATTTCTAAGCATGTGTTATATGATAATTCGACAAAAGCTTATATCGCAGATTTATATGACCACATTCTACAAGTCACTGAAAATGTTGACATTTATAGGGAAATTGTATGGGGATTGATGGATATGTATATGAGCAGTTTGAGCAATAAAATGAACCAGGTTATGAAAGTGCTTACAATTATGTCCTCCATTTTCATACCACTTACCTTTATTGCAGGTGTTTACGGGATGAATTTTGAATATATGCCAGAACTAGGTTATAAAAATGCCTACTTTATAATTCTTGGGATCATGTTCATCATGGTATTGGCTTTAATATATTATTTCAGGCAAAAAAAATGGTTTTAATTTTTGAGGTGAACTGAATTTAAAATCAAACCTGAAGCTTGAGCAATGTGTTCAAGCTTTATTCTGTTTTTTCCATCAATGATATTTTCCAAATCTTTAAGATTAATTTTATGTCTGCCTAAATCAATTAAAGCACCCATCATTAATCTGATTTGTTGACGCTTAAAGCCCTCTCCTACTACTTTTAAAACATAGCTGGTTTCCGGAAAAAAATTAGCTGTATAAATATCGTTTTCTATTAGTTGGCAAATATTAATTGTTCCTTCAGTTTGGGTTTCTGGATTAGACCGGAATGCAAACGAATAAAAATCATGATCGCCTTCAAATAAAATAGCACCTTTTTTCATAAGGTCAATATCCAAATCTTCTTGAAGATTGACCATTAATGGAGCACAAAAGGGATGCATTTTTTCTTTAACACAAAAAAAATAAAGGTATTCCTTCAGTTTAGGGTGTTGAATAATATTAAAATCGGCAGTTGTTTCCTCAATGGAAAGACACTTTATATCCTGAGGCAAGTTCTTATTGAAAATAGTCAAAAATGTATCCAGATCCAACTCTTCTTCATAAATAAATAGCTCAGCGTAAGTTTGATTGACAGAAACCATAGCATCAGTTCTTCCTGCGGCAATCACCTTGAACCTTTGCCCTTCGAGCACATAGTTTAAAGTTTTACCGAGCATATGTTCCACAGTCAATACATCAGGCTGTTTTTGCCAGCCGTGATAACGAAAGCCTAAATATTGAAGCTCAATGAGATAGTAAAATCGTTTATATTGCATAGACGTGAAACTGAACTTTTACTTTTTACTTCTATCTTCCAGCACTTTAACCACGTCTTTCAGCTTAAACTCTTTATGTTGGAGCAAAATCAAATAATGAAATAATAAATCAGCACTTTCATTCAAGAACAAGTCATCATCATTATCCTTTGCTTCAATGACGACTTCTATAGCCTCCTCTCCGACTTTCTGAGCAATGGTGTTAATTCCTTTTTTAAACAAACTAGCAACATAACTTTTTTCTGAATTTGATTCCGTTTTACGCTGGTGTATAGTGGATTCCAATTCTGAAATAAATCCAAAATTTGGCTCATTATCTTCTTTCCAGCATGTATCTGTTCCTGTGTGGCAGGTTGGTCCGTTTGGATGAACGTAAACCAGAAGCGTATCGTTATCACAATCTGTTTTGATATTAACTAGGTCTAATGTATTTCCACTTTCTTCCCCTTTGGTCCACAATCTATTTTTGCTGCGGCTGTAGAAAGTAACGAGTTTAGTATCCAGTGTTTTGTTGTAAGCTTCTTCGTTCATGTAACCAAGCATCAACACCGTTTTGGTGTTTGCATCTTGAACAATGGCTGGAACCAAGCCGTTAGGATCTTTATTGAAATCGATTGTCATAAGTAGATTTTTTAATAGATTAAGCTTAATAACTATTCATGGAAATGAATATAAATTTAGACTAGTTTTAGTAATTCTTTAGTTATATTCTGATGGAAATTCCATTGGCTTTCAGTTCTTTCTTTAAGTCTGGAATTTCGATTTCCTTAAAGTGAAAAACACTCGCTGCCAAAGCAGCATCGGCTTTTCCTAGCTTGAACGTATCTTCAAAGTGCTTAACGTTTCCAGCGCCACCTGAAGCAATGATTGGGATATGAAGGTCGTCTGATAATTTTGCTAAGGCTTCATTAGCAAAACCAGCCTTGGTACCATCATGATCCATAGACGTAAACAAGATTTCACCTGCTCCCAATTCCTGAACTTTTTTGGCCCATTCAAATAAGTCAATATCTGTAGGCTGCTTTCCTCCCACCAAATGCACTTTCCAATTGCCATCTATTTGTTTGGCGTCTATAGCGACGACAACACATTGAGATCCGAAACGTTTTGCAACATCTGAAATTAATTGAGGATTCTTTACAGCTGCGGAGTTGATTGACACTTTGTCTGCTCCAGATTTTAGTAGTAAGGCAACATCTTCTACTGAAGAAATACCACCTCCAACAGTGAAGGGAATATTGATATGCCTGGCAATTTCTTCTACCAGTTGAGCTAAAGTCTTTCTTCGTTCTTCGGTAGCTGATATATCTAGAAAAACCAATTCGTCGGCATACTCATCGGCGTAAATTTTGGCCAACTCAACCGGATCTCCTGCATCACGGAGTTCAACAAAATTGACTCCTTTTACAGTTCTGCCATTTTTGATATCTAAACAGGGTATAATTCTTTTTGTAAGCAATGGGATATGATTTAATGTTCTAAAACAAATTTTTCTAATTCCTTTAAACTGATTCTATTTTCATAAATCGCTTTGCCAATGATAACACCTTCGCATCCAATTTCAAAAACGTCTTCTAAATCCTGGAGATTTGAAATTCCACCTGAAGCGATAAGTTTCAATTCCGGATTATTTTTTAGAATGGACTTATATAAATCAGTTGATGGTCCTTCCAGCATACCATCTTTTGATATATCTGTGGATATCACGTGCTGGATGCCTTCATTTACAAAATCCATAATAAACTTTTCAATTTCTAAATCTGAAGATTCTTTCCAACCTCCAGTTGCTATTTTTCCATCTTTGGCATCTGCACCAAGTATTATTTTATCAGCACCAAATTTGACTACCCAATCCAAAAATAAGGACTTATTGGTTACCGCTATGCTCCCACCTGTAATCTGCTGAGCGCCACTTTCGAAGGCGATTTTCAGATCTTGATCGGACTTTAACCCGCCTCCAAAATCAATTTTCAATTTGGTCTGAGTGGCAATGGTTTCAAGAATTTTATGGTTCACAATATGCTTTGATTTAGCTCCATCCAGGTCTACAAGATGTAGGTATTCAATACCGCTGTCTTCAAAAGCTTTTGCTACTTCTAATGGATTTTCGTTATATACTTTTTTAGTACTGTAATCACCTTTAGATAATCTCACACACTGACCTTCGATGATGTCTATCGCTGGAATTAATCTCATGTTTTTATTTTTGGGTTACTCCTTTTTATAAACTTTCTACTTGTTACAATTCACTAAAAAATTCTCAAGAATTTGTTCTCCAAGCTTTCCACTTTTTTCTGGGTGAAATTGAACTCCATAAAAGTTATTTTTGTGAAGAGCAACACTATATTCCAGGCCGTAATCTGAACTTGCAATACTATTGTCATGCAAAGGAACATAATAGCTGTGTACCAAATACATGTGGGATTGCTCCAAGATTCCTTGGAATAAATCTGACTGAAGTTTATAAATTGTATTCCAACCTACTTGAGGAACTTTCAAGTTGGTCTTAAACTTGACAACATCTACCTCAAATATCCCTAAGCCTTGGGTATCGCCTTCCTCACAGTTGTCGCACATCAGTTGCATGCCCAGGCAGATCCCTAAAACAGGTTGTTTTAAATTTGGAATTAAAGTATCTAGCCCTGTACTTTTTAACATTGCCATGGCACTACTCGCCTCCCCAACCCCTGGAAAAATAACTCGATCTGCAGATTTAATCGTTTCCACATCACTTGTTAACTGAGATTCAAAGCCCAATCGATTTAGAGCGAATTCTATACTTTTAACATTGCCTGCACCGTAATCTATAATTGCAATTTTCATCTAGAGTTGTCCTTTTGTACTTGGTAAAATCATTTTTTCGGTATCGCGTTTTACGGCCATTTTGATAGACTTGGCAAAAGCTTTGAAAATAGCTTCAATTTTGTGATGCTCATTATCTCCTTCTGCTTTAATATTAAGATTACATTTTGCACCATCAGTAAAAGATTTGAAGAAATGCATAAACATTTCTGTAGGCATTTCACCAATTTTCTCCCTTTTAAATTCAGTGTCCCAAACCAGCCAATTTCTTCCACCAAAATCTATCGCTACCTGAGCTAAACTATCGTCCATAGGAAGACAAAACCCATAACGTTCTATACCTAGCTTATTTCCTAAAGCTTTTGCAAAAACTTCACCTAAAACAATGGCTACATCCTCTATCGTATGGTGTTCATCCACTTCAAGATCTCCTTTTGCCAGTAATTGAATGTCGATTTGACCATGTCTTGCAATTTGATCTATCATATGATCAAAAAAATGAATTCCAGTAGATATATCGCTTTCTCCCCTGCCATCTAGGTTAATAGAGACCTCAATATCAGTCTCTTTGGTAGTTCGTTTTAAGCTTGCTGTTCTCGTCTCTAATTTTAAAAAGCTATAAATTTCCTTCCAGTTATTCGTACTTAAAGCAACAGAAGACTCCAACTCTGAGTCAGAATTCACGGTTTCCCCTTCACCTAAGTTGGTTTGGTTATCAATAAAAATACCTTTAGCTCCAAGATTTTTAGCTAACTCAACATCGGTCATGCGATCTCCAATTACAAATGAATTTTCGAGATCGTAACCCGATTCAAAATATTTGGTAAGCAAGCCAGTCTTAGGCTTACGAGTAGGAGAATTTTCTTCAGGAAAAGTTTTATCAATGTATACATCTTCAAAGTGAACACCCTCATTCTTAAAGGTATGGATAATAAAGTTTTGCACAGGCCAAAAAGTATTTTCAGGATAAGTGGACGTCCCCAATCCATCTTGATTTGTAATCATGACCAATTCATAATCCAACTCCGAAGCAATTTTACTCATATATGTAAATACTTCTGGGTAAAAATCTAGCTTTTCAAAACTATCAATTTGCTCATCTTCTGGTTCTTTTATAAGAGTCCCGTCTCGATCTATAAATAATACTTTTTTCATGAATTAAGCTGTTTTAAAACCTTGAGCAGGGTTTGATTTTGCTCTGGAGTTCCTACTGTAAATCTCAAACAATTTTCGCAAAGATGCTGATTTGTTCTGTTTCTGACTACTATTTTTTGCTCTAAAAGCTTGTTGTACCTGTAATTTGCATTATCTACTTTACAAAGTAAAAAATTGGATTCAGAAGGATAAATATGCTCTATCCAGGATATGTTCTTAAATTCTTCTTTCAGGATTTCACGTTCAGATTTAATAATTTCTACTTGAAACAAATACGTTTCATAATTCTGAACAACCTCCAAAGCCTTTTTTTGACTCAACTGATTGATGTTATATGGAGGCTTAATTTTATTTAAAACTGAAATGATTCGCTCACTTGCAAAACACATTCCCACACGTATTCCCGCATGAGCAAGAGCTTTAGAAAACGTCTGAGTAATGATCAAATTCGGATAATCATTCAATTCTGAGATAAAAGAGCTGTTGGCTGCAAAATCGATATAAGCTTCGTCAATAACCACTAGGCCGGGTGACTTTTCCAGAATAATTTTGATATCGTTGATCTGAAGTAGATTTCCTGAAGGGTTGTTTGGCGAACAAATGAAAATTAATTTGGTCGACTGTGTTATCGAAGAAATCACAGAATCCACATCAATCTGAAACCCCTTTTTTAATGGGACAGCAACGGTTTTGATATCATTGAGATTTGCCAAAACTTCATACATCCCATATGTTGGTGGCATAGTAATGATTTCATCTTCTTTTGGCTCACAAAATGCTCTAAAAATTAAGTCCAAAACTTCATCGCTTCCATTACCAAGAACAATGTTCTCTTTTGGAATTTGTTTTATTTCCGAAATTGCAGATTTTAATTCATGTTGATAAGGATCAGGATATCTGTTATAATCCGTATTAAACGGATTTTCATTGGCATCTAAGAAAAGAAAGTTTTCCTCATCAGCATTGAATTCATCCCGAGCAGAAGAATATGCTGACATATTCTTTACATTTTTCCTTATCAGGTTATCTAACGTCATCTTTTACTATTATTTATTTTTAACCTCATTTATTCGCAAAGTCATTGCATTCTTGTGAGCTTGCAGACCTTCTGCCTCTGCCATTAGTTCAACCGCTTCACCAATATGTTTTATGCCTTCCTCTGTAATTTTTTGATAAGTAATGGCTTTATTGAAACTATCCAAGTTCACGCCACTATATTGTTTAGCATATCCGTTGGTTGGCAAGGTATGATTGGTTCCGGAAGCATAATCTCCAGCACTTTCTGGTGTGTATTTTCCTATAAAAACAGATCCTGCATTATTTATATTTTCGACATAGAAATCATCGTCTTTTGTTGAAATGATAAAGTGTTCTGGCCCGTAAAAATCAATAAGCTCTAAAGCTGAAGTCGTGTCGCTCATTAAAACGAATTTTGAATTTTCTATAGCTTTAGTTGCCATTTCCTTTCTAGGTAAAACTTCAATTTGTTTGGTAATAGCCTTTTGAACATCTAAAATTGTTTGTTCATCAGTAGAAACAAGTACTACCTGTGAATCTACCCCATGCTCAGCCTGACTCAGTAAGTCGGAAGCAACAAATTCTGGATTTGCAGTCTCGTCTGCAACTACCAAAAGCTCGGAAGGGCCTGCGGGCATATCTATGGCCACATCAAAAGTAGTCGCCACCTGCTTGGCAACTGTGACATATTGGTTTCCAGGTCCAAAGATTTTATATACCTTAGGAATGGTTTCAGTTCCAAACGTCATAGCTCCAATTGCTTGAATACCCCCAACTTTAAACACTTTATCAATTCCACAAAGTTGAGCTGTATATAAAGTTACGGGGTTTATTTTACCTTCATTGTTTGGAGGCGTGCATAAAACGATTTCACTACAACCAGCAATTTTAGCAGGAACTGCCAGCATAAGAATGGTTGAAAATAAAGGCGCAGTTCCTCCCGGGATGTATAAACCTACTTTTTGAATAGGCTTTTTAGCCTGCCAGCAGGTTACTCCTGGTTGGGTTTCAACTTTTACTGGTTCTGTTTTTTGAGCTTCGTGAAACGTGTGAATATTTGATTTGGCCAGTTGAATGGCAGATTTTAGTTCATCAGACACATGGCTTTCTGCATTTTCAATTTCGGAATTACTTATTTCAATGCTTTCTAAATCTACACCATCAAACATGCTGGTGTATTTCAATACTGCATCATCCCCACTCTGTTGAATGTTTTTAAAAATATCATCTACAGTAGTTTCGATATCTTTAAACGTTCGGGTGGGTCTTTTCAATAATTCTGACCAGTCTTCTTTCTTCGGATTGTGAATCGTTTTCATTATATGATCATTTTTTCAATAGGACTTACGAGAATACTTTCAGCTCCAGCTGATTTCAACTCATCTATAATATCCCAAAATTTTTCTTGTTGAATAACTGTGTGAACAGAACTCCAGCTGGTTTCCGCCAAAGGCATGACTGTTGGACTCTTCATGCCTGGCAAAATTTTAATGATTTCATCCAATCTATTGTTAGGCGCGTTTAGAAGAACATACTTTGTATTTTCAGCTCTTAATACTGCATCAATCCTAAACAGAAGTTTGTCAAGAAGATTTTGTTTTTCAGGATTTAAGGATGGGGAACTTGCTATTACTGCCTCGCTCCTTAAAATTACATCAGATTCTTTTAAATTATTTTTGAAAAGTGTACTGCCACTTGAAACAATATCGCAAATAGCATCAGCAAGCCCAATATTAGGTGCTATTTCCACAGAACCATTTATGATGTGGATGTTCGCCTTTACATTATGCTTATCTAAATACTTCTGAAGTGTATTAGGATATGACGTAGCGATTTGCTTGCCATCAAGATCTTTTACTCCTTTATAGTCGGAATGTTTAGGTATGGCCAGAGACACTTTACATTTTGAAAAACCAAGTCTCTTTTGAATTGAGAGGTCTTCACCTTTTTCATGAAGTAAGTTTTCACCTATGATAGCTAAATCAGCAATTCCATCTCTTAGGTACTGAGGAATATCGCCATTCCTTAAGTAAAATATCTCAAGTGGAAAATTAGAAGCGTTTACTTTTAATTGATCTTTTCCATTATTAATCGAGATTCCACAGTCTTTTAAAATCTTTAATGATTCATCGTGTAACCTACCTGATTTTTGGATAGCTATTTTCAATTTTTCCATGTCTATTATTCAAATTTTAAAATTAAAAAACCCGTTGAAGCAAAGCTCAAACGGGTTTTGTATATGTTCCAAACTCTACATATTACATTACTACCGCATTGAGCGAGATAGATAAATGATGATGTAGATTATGTTTTTTCATTGCATTGCAAAATTAAGCTAATAATTGATTCACTGAAATGCTTTTCAATTTTTAAGAGAAAATTAGTTATTTCCTAATATGATAGGCATTCCGTCTTTTCCAGAACCAATCACAATTACTTTAGAATTTTCTGATTTAGAAAGCTCTATAGTTGCTTGAATTCCTTTCTCTTGAAGAATCTTATCTGTTAAAGAAGCACTTAAAATTTCGTTTGCTATTGCTTTACCTTCAGCTTCGATCTCCTGACGTTGTTTTTCTTTGGCTGCTTTTTCAAGTCGGAACTCGTATTCTAAAGATTCCTGTTCTTGTTTCAATTTACGCTCAATAGCCTGTTTAATTGTAGCTGGTAAAGATACATCTCTAACTAATATTCTATTAACCTGCACATATTGGTTTTTCAATAACTGCTGAGTTTCATCATACATTTCATTCTGTATGGATTCTCTTTTCTGTGCGTAAAGTTCTTCAGGCTTGTAACGACCGACGACTGTTCTAGAAGCTGATCTTACCGCAGGTTGAATTAGTTTTGAAATATAATTCTCACCTCTTTCTTTGTGTAATAATCCAAGTTGATCATAAGTTGGTTCAAACCAGATTGTAACATCCAAAGTAATATCCAATCCGTTAGATGAAAGTACTTTCATTGATTCATCGATGGTTTGCTGTCTTACGTCGTAAACAAAAACTGAATTCCAGGGAGCTACAATATGAAATCCTTCTTCAAGTGGAGCTTCATCAGTAACAACCCCCCCCCCGAATCTTTCGAAGAGAACACCTGCCTGTCCTGAATTAATATTTACTGTAGAGTTGGCAATAAAGATGATTCCTACTACTACAACTATGATAATAGGTACAATTGATTTTGGTAATCTTTCCATGTAATTAAATTTAAATTAGGCCTTTGTATTTTCTAAAAAACCATTCTAAATTCAAAGTTAGGGCTAATAAAAGAATAAGCCATTCAAAATTGATTAAACTCTCTGATTTTTTGATAGATTTTTGAATTGGTTTAGGCTTATCATTTTTCAGCCTTGTGATGAGTTCAGATTTTTCAGAAAAAAGATAAATATTCTCTTTTTCGATGATCTTTTGGAGATTCTCGATGTTTGCATTTTCAAATTGCATTTCTGCAGAAAAATCAAGAATTTCAAACTTACCATATCGCTTAATATCGGTATCTGGGCTTACAATCGAGTACGAATAATTACCTGGCTTAAGTTCCGATAGATTAAAAGTATAAGCTTCACTATTTTTTAGTAATCGAGAATTAATGACATCACCAGAATTTAAATTTTCAAGCTTAATATTAAAATCAAACCTAGTATCAATTTCAAAATTAGAGTTGTAGTAAAATACTTTTAAAAGTTGGTTATTTCCTGAATTTATGAGTGGTTCAACTTCTACTATAACTTCATTTTGAAATTTTGATTGAGATAGAAACTGAATAATCTTTTGAAAGCTTTTGTCAAATTCTGTGAAGGAGGAATTTTCAACATAATGTCTTGCTCTCCACTTCCAAAGATTTTCACCAAACAAGACTGATTGTTTGACATCTTTTTCTGATCCAAAGATCCATAATGGTGATTCAACATCAATTCCATTTAATTCTTTTTTGAGTAAAATTGAATAATTTCTGTTCAGCTTTAAGTCTCCAAATTTATCTTTTAAAGGTGGATACATGTTGAAATTCAATTCATTAACGAGAAATAAAGTGAACTCTGAGTTTAAAACTGACGAATATTCTTCGGTAGATTCTATCAGTTGTTTTTGAAACCCAAGATCGAGACTATTTAAATACGAGTAATTGGTATGAGACCCACCAATTATAAAGTAATTTACGTTATTGTTTATTACAGAATTTAATACATTTTGAAATGAAAGTTGAGGCTGATACAAAATGACTAAATCATATTCTGTAGCATTTATGGGATCTTCAGTGGTTTTATAATCAAACTCAAGTTCTTTACTTGATTCTAAAATTCTATTAAAAAAACTAATATCTGGATGAAGAAGGTCTGAAATCAAAAGGATTTTTGATCTTGAATCAATGACATCTATAGAATTAATTTTCTCATTATTGTTAATGTTTTTTTCTTTAGGAATTGGTTGCAATCGAACTTTCAAGACTTTTGTACCAACTGATTCTGCAGACAATAAGAATTCAGTTTTAACAGAACTTCCCGCTGGAATCTCTAGGCTTTTGGAAGCTAATATATTTTCATTTTCAATTACTTCCAATTTCTGAGTCGTTAACTCTTGATTATTATGGCTAACAAAAACTTCTACAGGAAATTTATTTTTTAGATAGGTGTAATTATTAATATTCACCAGATCTATTTTAGAATCTACTTCTGAAATGGTATCCCCAAGGACTAAGGCACTTGCAGAAATATCAGAATTGAAAGATTTAAGGCTGTAATCCTCTCCTATCGTTTGGTTTCCATCTGTAGAGATGATAAGCCTAGTGTTATCTTCCTCAATGCTATTGACATATTCCATTAGCTTGGAAATGTCTGTATTAGGTTCAGAAAAAGTCAAAGAATCTTCTAATGAAATCAAATTGGAGCCAAAACTTATAAAATCAATAGTGTAGCTATCATTCAGCTCCTGGTCATTTCGAATTTCATTGAAGAATTGATTAATCTGATAAGGTTTAGAAAGTTTTTTAATTGATTCTGAATTGTCAAATGCAAAGATTAATTTGGATTTTTCTAAACTGTAGCTAGTTGCATCAATTTCTGGATTGATGAGTAATACTCCCAGCAAAAAAAAAGACAAAAATCTAAAGAGTGCCAGGACTCTTTGAGTTTTGTCTTTAAGTAGATTCCGATATAATATCAAAGTCAAACCAAATGCGCATGCAAGATTCAGCAAAAGCAGGAGCATAAGTTCACTTGTCATCATTATTCTTTAAGTTAACATCCCACCATCTACACTTAGGGTCTGGCCAGTAATGTAAGAACTCATATCACTAGCGAGGAAAACACAAGCATTGGCAATATCTTCAGGCTGTCCGCCACGTTTTAGCGGAATAGCTTGTCTCCAACCTTCAACTGTTTTTTCATCTAACTTTTCAGTCATTTCAGTTTCAATAAAACCTGGGGCGACAACGTTGGAACGTATATTTCTTGATCCTAGTTCCAAAGCAACAGATTTTGAAAAACCAATAATACCAGCTTTTGAAGCAGAATAATTAGCTTGTCCAGCATTACCTTTTATACCAACAACAGAACTGATATTGATTATACTACCGTGTCTTTGTTTGAGCATAGGTCTTAATACTGCTTTTGTCAAATTGAAAACAGAATTCAAATTAACTTTGATCACTTTATCAAAATCATCCTCACTCATTCTCATTAACAGATTATCTTTAGTGATTCCTGCATTATTAACAAGAACGTCAATATTTCCAAAATCCTTAATAACATCATCTGCAAGTTTCTGAGCCTGCTCAAAGTCTGAAGCATCAGATTGATAAGCTTTTGCATTGACACCGTAAGTTTTCAAGTGGTCTTCAAGCTCTTTTGCTGAGCTTGCTGAAGAATTGTAAGTAAATGCAACATTTGCACCTTGTTGAGCAAAAACTTCTGCAATGCCTTTACCAATTCCCCGGCTACCACCGGTAATAATTACATTTTTAGAGTCAAGTAATTTCATAAAGCTAAGAGTTTAAATATAAAAAGCCCTTTGTAAATTAAACAAAGGGCTTTTAAATAAATTATTATTTAGATAAAACTTCGGCTACTTTTTTACCAATTTCTGCTGGAGAATCCACAACGTGAATTCCAGAATCTTTTAAAATCTTTTTCTTCGCTTGAGCTGTGTCTTCGCTTCCACCTACAATAGCACCAGCGTGGCCCATAGTTCGACCTGCAGGAGCTGTTTCTCCAGCGATAAATCCTATAACTGGTTTTTTACTTCCACTTTCTTTATACCATTTTGCAGCTTCTGCTTCAAGTTGTCCGCCAATTTCACCTATCATCACAACACATTCAGTTTCTGAATCACCAACAAGCATTTCAACAGCATCTTTGGTGGTCGTTCCTATAATTGGATCACCTCCAATACCGATTGCTGTAGTGATTCCAAATCCTTCTTTTACAACTTGATCTGCAGCTTCATAAGTAAGCGTTCCAGACTTTGATACGATACCAACTTTACCTTTTTTGAAAACAAAACCTGGCATAATGCCAACTTTAGCTTCACCTGGTGTAATTACACCTGGACAGTTAGGGCCAATTAATCTGCAATCTTTACCCTTAATATAGTCTGAAGCCTTGATCATATCTTTTACAGGTATGCCTTCAGTAATGGCAATAATGACCTTTATACCAGCGTCAGCAGCTTCCATGATTGCATCTGCAGCAAATGCTGGGGGTACGAAAATTATAGATGTATCTGCTCCAGCTTTTTCTACAGCTTCAGAAACTGTATTATAAACAGGCTTTCCTAAATGCTCAGTTCCACCTTTACCCGGAGTAACACCACCAACGATATTAGTCCCGTAGTCTATCATTTGTTCTGCATGAAAAGAGCCTTCACTTCCTGTAAAGCCTTGAACAATTATTTTTGAATCTTTATTTACTAAAACGCTCATAAGTATGTTTAATTAATGTTGAACAAAAGTAATTTTTTAGGACGAGCCCTAAAAATTATTAAGAAGTTTATTATTTAATTGTAATCGTTTATGTAAGAGAAAATACCATCTAATCCATCTTCGCTGGGCTGTGACATAATAAAACCTCTATAGAGCTTTTCATCTTTGATTTCCCAAATGCTAAAAAAGTTTGCTAGACCAATAAGGTCTGAAGATTCCAAGGTTTCAACATTGTAAGTAAACCTTGCACAAACTTTGTTATTTTCTTCAATTAAGTGAGAAAACTCGGGAGACATAGTTTCAAATGATTTTCCCATCTCTGTAGACATTGATTTAAACTTATCGTAGTCAAACTGAAAAAAGCCTTTACTACTATTCCAATCAATTCTTATTTTCGGATGAATGTATTTTTCAAAATCGGCTATATTTTTATAATATTTTGATGAGAAAAAATTTTTGACCAATTTTTTATTGTCTGAACTCATAAATTTTTCAATTTTTGAATGATTTCTGGGATTCTGCTTATATATCCTAGTTCTCTGTACTTCTTTCTAATATCATCTGCTGGCGTCCCAAAATAGGTGATATTGGATTTTAAATCTTTACTAATCCCAGATTGGGCTAAAATGATAACCTTTTTTCCTATGGTGAGTCCGCTAGCAATACCAACCTGCCCCCAAATGGTTACTTCATCTTCAATTACTACACAACCAGCAATTCCTGTTTGAGAAGCAATTAGACATTTCTTCCCAATTATCGTATCATGACCAACCTGAACTTGATTGTCAATTTTGGTTCCTTCACCAATACTAGTTACTCCAGAAACTCCTTTGTCTATAGAACATAAAGCGCCAATTTCTACATTATCATTTATTCTGATAGTTCCACCCGAAAGTAATTTATCATGGTGAGTTGGTCTGTTTTTATAATAAAAGGCATCTGCTCCTAAAACGGTACCAGCATGAATCTGGACATTATTACCAATTTCTACCCCATCGTAAATTGAAACATTGCTGTGAATAATACAATCATCTCCAATTTTTACATTGTTTCCAATGAAGACGTTGGGTTGTATAATGGTGTTTTTACCAATTTTTGCTGACTTTGATAAAGGTTGACTCGATGTTTCGAAAGGAGAAAAATGAGCTGTTATTTTATTAAAATCTGAAAACGGATCCTCAGAAATTAATAGAGCCTTTCCATCTGGACAATCCACCTCTTTATTTATAAGCACAACGCTAGCTTTAGATTCTAAAGCTTTATCATAGTATTTGGGATGATCTACGAAGACAATATCACCATGTTCTACTACATGAATTTCATTGATTCCTAAAATTTCAAAATCTGGTTGACCAACAAATTCAGCATTGATAAGATCAGATATTTGTTTAAGATTTTGCGGTCGTGGAAACTTCATTTAATCAACTTATTCTTTAATTCTTTCTTTGTAAGTCCCTTTTTCAGTTTCAACTTTCACTTTGTCTCCTTCATTGATAAATAGAGGAACGTTTACTTCTGCACCAGTTTCTAATGTTGCAGACTTTGTAGCGTTGGTTGCCGTATTGCCTTTCAATCCCGGCTCTGTTTGAGTCACTTCAAGAACAACGTGTGGAGGCATATCTACAGAAAGAGGCATATTGTCTTCAGTATTGATAAGAATGGTGACAACCTCTCCTTCTTTCAATAAATTCGGCATATCCAAAGCTGCTTCCAAGAGTCTGATCTGAGTAAAATCCTCTACATGCATAAAGTGATAAAATTCACCTTCCTGGTATAAAAACTGGTATTTATGGGTTTCAACTCTTACTTCTTCAATTTTATGACCAGCAGAAAAGGTATTGTCGATGACTTTTCCTGTGGTCACACTTTTTAACTTAGTTCGTACGAAAGCTGGTCCCTTACCAGGCTTTACATGAAGAAATTCAGTTACTTTAAATATATCGTGATTGTACCGTATGCACAATCCATTTCTAATGTCGCTTGTTGTAGCCATAATTATTTAGTTTGAAAAATATCCTTTCATAATTCCTCTCTGGGAATCTTTTATAAACTGAAGTATTTCGTCTCTTTCGGGAGTTGCTTCCATTTCAGCCTCGATGATGGAAACTGCTTGAGTGTTGTTATAGTTCTTTTGATAAAGAATTCTATAAATGTTTTGAATTTCCCTTATTTTATCGGTGTCAAACCCTCTACGCCTTAGACCAACGGAATTGATACCTACATAGGATAATGGCTCTCTTCCAGCTTTCACAAATGGAGGAACATCCTTTCTTACCAGAGAACCACCTGTAATGAAAGCGTGTCTTCCTATACTGCAAAATTGTTGCACAGCGGCCATTCCTGCTAAAACAGCATAATCTCCAACAGTAATATGTCCCGCTAAGGTACTGTTGTTGGAAAACACACAATTATTGCCAACAATACAATCGTGAGCAATGTGGCAATATGCCATGATCCAGCAATTTTTACCAATTTTAGTTTTCATTTTATCACTTGTCCCACGGTTGATGGTCACACACTCGCGAATAGTTGTGTTATCGCCTATTTCAGTAATTGTGTCCTCGTCTTCAAATTTTTTATCCTGTGGAACTGCAGAAATAACAGCTCCCGGAAAAATGCTTACATTTTTTCCTATGCGAGCGCCTTCCATAATCGTTACATTAGAACCAATCCAAGTTCCTTCGCCAATTTCAACATTGTTATGAATGGTGGTAAAAGGCTCTATCACCACATTTTTGGCAATTTTTGCTCCAGGATGAACGTATGCTAAAGGTTGATTCATATTATTTCGATTTTACAAGTTGAGCCATGAGTTCAGCCTCACAGGCTAGTTTGTCATTTGCGTAAGCATAGCCTTGCATATGACAAATTCCACGTCTTATTGGAGTTATAAGTTCTAGTTTGAAAATAAGAGTATCTCCGGGAACTACTTGCTGCTTAAATTTTACTTTATCTATTTTAATGAAATAAGTCAAATAGTTTTCTGGATCCTCAACACTACTTAAAGCTAAGATCCCTCCTGTTTGAGCCATAGCTTCAATTTGAAGTACACCTGGCATAACGGGTTTTCCGGGGAAATGTCCTACAAAAAAAGGTTCATTCATAGTGACATTCTTAGTACCTATTACAGATTTGTCCGTCAATTCAAATATTTTGTCGACGAGTAAAAATGGTGATCTATGCGGGAGTCTTTTCATGATCTCCGTCACATCATAAAGCGGAGGCTTGTTAAGATCAAATTTGGGTACCTTATTTCTTTTTTCTGTTTTTATAATTTTCGCTAGTTTTTTAGCGAATTGTGTATTTATAGTATGACCAGGCTTGTTTGCAATCACCTTACCTCTAATGTGAGTTCCAACTAAGGCTAAGTCACCAATCACATCAAGTAACTTGTGTCTGGCAGCTTCATTTGGATAATGAAGTGTTAGATTGTCTAAAATACCGTTTGGTTTTACTGAAATCTCGTCTTTACCAAAAGCTTCTTTCAG
>Ga0306899_1000509_pt1 | contig 19318 bp, 13 predicted proteins | sample AntRauMFilla3764_FD_190407 | JGI IMG/M metagenome (GOLD analysis project Ga0306899, IMG submission 190407) | Saline lake microbial communities from Rauer Islands, Antarctica - Metagenome Filla 3 #764 (v2) (version 2) | ecosystem: Environmental > Aquatic > Non-marine Saline and Alkaline > Saline ... | reverse complement strand
AGGTGGAAGAGCGTGCAGCCGTCTTACAATCTGATTCTCTATGGAAAGGGCTATTCCAGTAAGGGGGTTGAGGGAAAGGATCGCGGGCGCATCGACCCGGAGACGGTTCGGCGTGTGCTGGATAACAAGGGCAAGTTACCTCTTTCTGATGTCCTTCGATTGCGTGTTCGCTATTTCACGGCGGGGACAGCGATCGGGTCGGCCTCGTTTTTGAAAGAAGTCGGGGCGGAAATGAGGGCCCGCCATGGACTCGAGCGAAAAAAGGACGCCTATCCCATGCGTTCAGGAGAGTGGGGCAACTTGCGTTCATTCAGAAATCTCCAGGTTGAGCCGGTTGCACCGTCTTAACCAAGGGGGGCAGTAGGGGGTCCCAATTACCTTGTTTTTCTAATCCTTAGCCGCCTTTTGTATCCACTAATAAACTACGTTTGCTCCGTCCTACGGATCGAATCTCGATCCTCCGTCCTTCGCTTTCTAAGGAAACCCTGAGCACCATTCCGTAATTCTTTTGGTTCATGAATTACACAGGGTATTAAATAAAAGCGATTCAGGCTAGACCCTAAGACCCGACACGGGACACTCAATTATACCACGTTTGATCGCATGTTTACCCTGCTACAGAACGACGCACCACCATCGAGTGCCGAGACAAAAGCCCGGATTTCGGGCATCTCGGCCAGAGGTCAATTCTCCAGTCACGACGGCTCCGCCGAACTCGATTCCATCGTAAAGCCTACACCTGCGGGTTTCTGAGCAGAACCAGCAACCATCAATCAACAACTTGAAACTAAAAAAATGAGTTAAACCGTTAATTTACGTGAATTAGACTTTAGCGGGAGTTGGTTTTACTTTTCGAAAACGCGGATGCGAAAGGCGGCTGCTGAGGCACCATGAGTTGCCGAGATTTGCAATACGAGCTGCTTGGTTGTCACGGCGTCGGCGAGCACGTGTTCGAAACGTGCACCATGGTGATTTCGCACTTCGATGATAGACGATCCGGCATCACCTAGCAAATCAAAATCTTTGACCATGAATGGCACGACCTCTTCGGGGTGCGTCATCAGCACGCTTTCGAGGGGGTGATCCCAATCGGGGTCGAACTCGATGATCACCCGAGCGATTCGGACGGGCTTGGGCCAGGTCAGTGTGAGTTCGGGGCGCGGATCTTCGGGATCAGCGACCCAAGCATTGACCGTGCTGGTCGGCCGCGCTGGACCTCGTGTCACATTATCCGGGCCAAAGACATCCAGCGGTGGGTCGATGCTCATGGCCAAGTTACGTCCCTCTGGGCGACGCTGCGGAAGCCAAAATTCAAAGGACTCAATCCCAATGTCATCCGGGGGGCTCTGTCGGCTTGAGGTGGCAACGGCCTTGTTGCAGGAGTTGGTCACGGCAAGAACACCGGTCACCCTTTCATCGCTCACCCGGACCTGCACCGCCGGCTGCTGATGCAACATGATAAAGTGGTAACCCTCCCGTTCAATCGGCTTGGAGAAGCTGGCTTCAATCCTTGACTGACCCTCAGTAAAGGGAATTTCAATTGCTTCCAGCAACTCGTCTGGTGTGAAATTACCGGATTTAGCGGCACGCCGTAGCTCGACCTGCAGCCCACCGGCCTGATCGGCAGAGATTTCAAAACCGAAAGTCGGGCAGGAACCCCCAGTAAGCGGTAGCAGCATGGCCCAGCCGCTGTCGAGCTTCATCCATGTTTGGCTGGCGGCAAGCTCGCCCAGTTGCAGAGAAGAACTCGCGCTGACCGTGGCGCCGGGGACGAGGTCGGCGGGATCGTCGATCTCAATACCCGGCAGGAATTGGCCGTCACGATCAAGTTGAACTTGCAGGTCTTCGATTGCCCCGGCTTGTCCCATGTCACTAGGGCGGCAGCCGCGCTCGGTGCAGAGAGCGGCGGCCGTTCCAACCGCCTGACCGCCTATGGCGCAGGTGGCCATGACACGAGTGGACCCAAAGGCAACATGGGTCGCACTGATGATACGACCGGCAAGAAACAGGTTGGAGATGTTGTGACTGTAGTAACAGCGTAAGGGAATGCCATACACTCCCTTGGCATGCCACTGGGTGCAGCCGGGTCGATCGGAATGGACGCCGTCGGCCGGGTGGAGGTCGAGTGCCCACCCTCCGTGAGCGACAGTGTCCGGGGAAGGTTTCTGCTCCACCACGTCCTGCTGGCGCATCAGATAGTCGCCCTCAAAACGCCGGCTCTCCCGCTTGCCGGGGATGTGGCCGACCCATTCGAGCGCCATGGTTTCAGCCTCCGGGTAGTCGCCGGAGTTTTTGATGTGATCCCAGATGCCATAGACGACTTTCCAGAGCTCCCACTTGATTTCCTCAGTGTCGTGAACGGTGTCGAGACGCCCGCCGTATTCGAGCCACCAGAAGTTGCAGCCCTGCATGTTGGTATTGAACTTCCGGTAGCGGGCGATGCTGCTAACGTCCTTGTGTGCCCAACTGGGTGCGGTGAAGCGGACCGGCGTGCCGACGTCCTTGGTGTAGAAATAGAGCGAGTGCCCGAGAAGGTGGCCGTAGCTTTCATCGGGCGCGAATCTTTCGCCGAATTCGTCGGCCGACTCGGCGCCCATGCGAAAGGCGGCACCGCTGAGAAAGCCGAGCACCCCATCGCCCGAGGCGTCGCAGAAGAGCGGTGCGCGCAGCACGTAACGGGTCGAGTTCTGTGAACAGAAGGCAGTCACCGATTCGATCTCGTCGGGCCCGCTTTTGGCCACGTCGTGGGCCGCGGTGTTGAGCAAGAGCCGGATGCCGGGTTCCTCGACGACCTTTTCAAGCAGGATGGTATCGAGTATGAATGGGTGGCCGTGGCGGTTGCGGTAGAGGTTCTCCTCGAAGATCTCGTTCATGATCCCGCCCTCGCGCGACCAGCGGTTGTTGTTTCCCATGTGCGAGGTCGCTCCCAGTATCCAGAGTCGCACCTCGCTGGAAGCGTTGCCGCCAAGGACCGGGCGGTCCTGCGCCAGTGTGACTTGCAGCCCATGGCGGGCGGCAGCGATGGCGGCGCAGGTTCCGGCCAGGCCGCCGCCAATGACCACGAGGTCGGTTTCAAGGGTTTCGGTTCTGAGTTGGCGGATATCGGAGGGTCCTTCGTGGATCATGGCGTTTTTTTGCGTTTGAGTTGCTTCGCACAGGCGAGAATGGAAATGCCGATCGCGGCGATCAGCATCGAAAAAATCAGGATGATGCCGCGCTGCCCGGGATTGACCGGCAACAGCCCGGCCATGCCGAGTCCCAGCGCCACCATGCTCCAACCGACGATTTTCGCCGGTGTGCCGTCGGCTTCGCCGGATTGATTTGCTTCCGCTTCACGTTCGTTGGCTTGCAGCGATTCGATGTTGTGCCAGTGGCGGTCCACGCCGCTCGCGCGTAGATGGGCGATCAGGACGATGACGATCGGCAACACCACACCGACAAAGGTCTTGGATTGGTCAAACAGCCACTTGCCCATGCCGTCTTGCGGAGAGGTGATCAGTTCGAAATGCAGGGCGAGCCCCAGTGGGATGCAGATACCCGCAGTGAGCCACAGGGCGCCGACGTTGACCTTTTTGCTGAGCAGGCCGATCAGGATCGGTGCGAGCAGCGGCACGACCATCAGCTCGGTGATGGAAATGATGGTCTTCTCCGCGCCGCCGAGCATCGGGATGCACAGCGCGACAACTGCGATCATAGCCCCCAACAGCAGCGTGAAAACCCGTCCGGCGCGCAGTAGGCCTCGATCCGTCACGGCCTTCCGCAGTGGGCGATAAATGTCGTGGGTGAGCACGCCGGAGAACACATTGAGCTGGGAGCTGATCATGCTTGCCGTGGCGGAAAACATCGCCGCCATCATCAGGCCTATCATGCCGATCGGCAGCACGTTCTTACACGATCTGATGTAGGCCTCTTCCTTGAGCGCACGGATGATCTCGTCTGTGGCACCTTCGGGGATCGGGCTTTGCACGCGCCACAGCAAGGGCGGGAGCAACCACAGGAAGGGCGAAAACAGATAAAGAACACCAAACAGCACTGTCCCGCGGCGGGCGTCGCGCGGTGTCGGCACGCACAGGTAGCGCTGCACAAAGGCGAATTCCGCGCCGATCATGAAGTAGTGGATAGCCACCCACCCGAAGAGGAAAAACCACGTGTATCTAGGCCCCGAGGTAAAGGAGAGGAAACCCTCCGGAGCCTGAGCGACGAAGCCGCCGAGCCCGCCGATGTCGAAGAGGATAAGCGCCACCACGAAAACCACCGCGACATTAAGCACGATGAACTGGATCACGTCGGTCATCAGCACCGCCCACAGGCCGCCAATCATGGTGTAGAGCACGACCACCGCCGCAAAAATCAGAATCGCCGTCACCAACTCCGGCGGCATGCCCTGCACGCCTGCTGAGGTGTCCGCGCCGTGCGTCACCGCCACGGTTAGGATCGAGATCGCATACAAAGCCCCCGCCGCACCGACCATGCGGTAGATCATCATCGACCAGGTGTAGAAATGCAGCGCGCCCTTACCGAAGCGTCGCTCGACGAACTCGGCGGGCGTGCGGACGCCCAGTCGCTTCCATTTCCCCGCCACTGTGTAGCCGGCTAGCAATGCCGCCACGCCGTAGCAGAGGTTCACCATGATCGCCACCAGGCCGTGCTCGTAGGCCATGCCGCCCCAGACCACGAAGGTGTTGGCGGAGAACATCGTCATGAAGGCGCTCAACCCACTCGCCCACCAGGGTGAAGCCCCGCCCGCCGCGAAAAGATCGGAGGTGTTCTTCACTTTGCGGCCTAGGAATACACCGATCCCCGCCGTGGCTGCGAGGTAGAGGCTGAGGACGATCCAGTCGGCGAGGTGCATGTGTGGTATAGAGACGTTTCAACCAATGGATCGGCGGTCAAGCGTGATCAAAGTCATCGCTCTGCCTCATCGAAGAAAGACAAAGGTCTCCGTTTACTGGCATCGGTAAACCTGAACTGCTCAAAAACGAACTGTCTGGTCGGAGGCCGAGTCCTTAGACTTTGGACGAACCACAGGGGTATTTGTTCTTGAATTCAGAATTCAAAATTCACACAGTATTGTGTTGATGGTCAAAATTCTCTATTTTCAAAATGCTGCTTTGTGCAATAGAGCGCTGGGCGAGCCTTTCTCCAGGAATTCAGAATTCGAAATTTGTGCGGCTTGCACCCACGAATCCGTCCCCTTCAATCCATAATAGAAAGCGAGAATTTAGATGAAGCAGTTTTTTGGTAAGAAATCACGAAGTGCACTCGCTTTGGTGATCATGGTAAGCCTCGCGCTCCATATCGTTGCCCTTGTTATCTTTGGCACCATCAAATTTGTTGGCGAAGTCTTGCGTGAAGAAACGGTTTTTGAGGCCGTTCCCATTGCCCCTCCACTTTAAGAAAAGCCGGAATATACGGTCAATATTCAACAGAGAAATAAGTCCACTCCGCCGCCGCGTCCACCGGTAATTGTGGTCAATAATCCCTCTGAGTTGAACATTCCCACCCTCGACATCGACGTGGACGTGGACAGCAGCTCCGTCTTTGGGCGTGGCGGGGGCGTATTCGGTGGGAGTCTGCAGGCGGTGCGGGAGATGGCTATTACGGCAAACATGTTTGGGGCTCAAATCACTGCCACCAACCTGGGGGTCGTTCTGGACGTTTCAGGGTCGGCCCACACTCACTTGGACAAAGCGATCGCCGAAATTGATAAGAATTTCCCCACTGCCTATATGGTTTTGGTGGTCGGCTGTGGCATGTCGGACGGCAGCCGGGCAAAAGCGGGCGGCGGCGGCAAGGTGCCGGGTTCGCCGCGTGTGGTTGCCTATTCCAGGCGTGATTCTGAGGAAGAATATAACTCACTGGCGCGCTCTGTGCCGGCCCAGTTGGAAACGTTCTTTAAGAGAATGGGCGAAAAGCGTGGTAAGGAAGTGCGGCGATATTTCGAAAGGCGGAACAACTTGTTCGTCCTTTACGGCGGTGACGTCCACGCCGCCAACTTCGCATTTGATTACCTCCTGAAGCAAAATGCGGACACGATTTACTGGTTTGCCGATTTTGCCGATGGAATCGATCAGTCGATTATCGAAGATTTGACCAAGGATCTGCGGCGTAACCGCGTAAAAGTGATTGCTCACAATTTTATGGGTAAACCGATAAAGGAGCAGGTCAAAGAAATGACGCAAGCAACGGGTGGAATGACGATTGAAGTCATCCCGGGGCAAAAGTAGCCTTTGTTCACTCGTTCTTGTGCATCCGCATGGGGAGGAGATCCAAATGCGGAGGCATTCGGCTCGGCTACGGGAAAGTGCTAGTTGCCCCGGTAGAGATTGACCACGCGCTGGCTTTGCTCCTGCCGGACGAAGTCGAGGGTTAATTTGGGGATCTTGTGGTCGCCACCCTCGCCGGTGGTGTTTTGACAGTGGCGCTGGATCACCGCGTAGAGGAATTTGAAGGCGTCGCGCGGCTGGTGCATCTGGTCCAGGGCATCGACGAGGTCGCGCTCATCGACGTCCTCTTCGAAGAGTTCGCTGAGCTGGCCGATCGGCTCGGCTCCTTCGCTTTGGCAGTTGCGGAAGCGTGAGGTGCAGAGGTCATAAAGGGTCGAGCCGGTCCAGCGCAGGGGGTTGATCAGGTTCTGCTTATCGAGGCGGGCCTGTTGCTTGAAGTCCGCGTCCGCGCCTTCCAGCAGGTGGCCGAGTTCGAGGGGGAGGAGCATCTTCGCGCCGAAGCCTTCTTGCTGGAGGAACTTGTTGTTCAGCATGGGCCAGACCAGTTTGCGCATGCGCTCGCTGTCGCTGTGAATCATGACTGGCTCATCAATGCGATCAACAAAGACGGTCAGGGAGCGGTAACCGAGGCGGTTGATGATTTGTAAAAAGCGTTTGGTCGCCTCGTAGCGCTTGTCCTGGTCGCCCTTTTCGGGGAGCAGACGTTCTACGCCGTGGCGGCTGGGAAGGTCCCAGAGCCCATCGCTGAAAAAACGGGCATGACGCGCAATCGTCCGAATCTCGCGGCAGACCTTGCGCGCCCGGAAGCTATTCTTAAAGAAACGGGAGATCCAGGTGAAGCCGAAGCCGATGAAGCCGGAAATCCCGGCGACGGCGAGGAGCTGCCACTCCCAGCGGATCGCCTCGCTGAAATACCAGAGGCCGCCGCTGGTCAGGCCCATGGCAGCGAGACCAAGGACCATGGCACCATGGCCCTTGCGGTTGACCAACTGGCCGATGCGAAGCAGCCGCTTGAGGCGACGCCATCGGGTCTCGCGCTCCCCGTGACGGGGATTATCATAGAGTAGTGCCAGGGCGGCGAGGTCGAGGCGCAGTTCGCGACTCAGTTTACGCACCGTCTTGCGGAGGCGGCGCGTGTCCGGATCCTTCAAGTTGTAGAGCAGCTGGTCGACCAGATCGGTCACGGCTAGGCTGAGAATGGCGTCCTGGTGGTCCGCCAGTCGGATATGGTCGAGGCAGGCTTCGGGGTCCTGCGGGCTGACGGTGTGGGACAGCTGATCGAGGAAGGGATTGAGGTCGTCGTAGCGGACCATCCAGACGCGGTCCTCGTCGTGGGTCGCATTATGGGCTTCGAAACGACGCTCCATCATCAGTCGCATGGCCGTCTTGCCGCTTCCCTTTTCCCCGAAAACGATCGACGTGCTGGGCACGGTGGGCTGTCCGAAAATCTTTTGAAAGTCGGGGTGGGTTACGGTGGTCCCCATCGTGCGTGCATAGACGGCGTCATTGCGCGCCTCTTCGGCTTGGAAGGGGTTTTCCTCGAGGTGCCAGTGGTCAAAAAAACGTTGTATATCCATATGGGGTCGTCGGGTGGGAGTTTGGCGGGCGATGAGCTGCTGGTTGTCTCAGCTCTCGTCTGAATCGTGGGTACTGTCAGGCATCGTCGGCTCGGCCTCAAGATCATCTTTCGTCTTGATCGAGATCAAACACCGCTTTGTGCGGAATGAAGCGGCCTTGCAGCTCGCCCACTTGTGCTTCCAGTTCGTTGGAGGAGGCTTCCAACTCATCGAGTGCACGTAGGACATGGTTCCGTAGCTCGAGCTCGCCTTTGACCTTGTCGTATTCGGCTTTCAGCTCCTGTCGGCGGGTATCGACGCGCTGGAGGGCATCCGCCTGAAAAGCTTCGCGATACTCATGGAGAAGATTTTCCAGCACTTCTTGCAAGGCCACCAGGTTGCATTGCCGGGCATAATCGCCGACCGTGCTACTAAATTCCCGGATGCCCTCCTCGTTCAGCCGCTTGGCTTTGGCTTTTGCCGTAAAAGGTTGTTTCGAGGGGTTTTCGGCACCGAAGAAGCGCTGCCGAACCCGAGCATCGTTGCGGAAGAGGATCCAGTCGAGGAAGCGGCGCCGGAGCGGCAACCCTTCCTGTAGGCCGGAGGCTTCCGGGAGTTGGGGCTTCGCCTCGAGTTGTTCCCGGACTGTCGGCTGGAAAGCAGTGTAGATGTCGTCGAAGGAAAGGTCCAGGGTCTTGAGCTGGTGGCTCACTTCCCCTTCGATCCGCACGCCCCCGTTCCGGGCGCGGCAAACGCGGTCGAAAATTTCGGTCGCGCGGGCACGTGAGTGCTGGCAGACGTCCCCTATTTTGGCGCAGACCCGATTCTCGATCAGGTCACGCATACTTTCGTCACTCTCGGCCCAAGCTTCGACTTCGCCGTGTAATTCCTTCTCCAGTTCGGGCAGGACTGCACCGGAATGCTCTGTTACTTGCTGCCGGATCTCTGCGGAAAGTTCTTCGAGCGGGCCCGACCACTCATGACTGCGCAGCTGATCCAGTGTTTGTAGCTGGCGCCTGGTCGTGTCAGTCCGCGCCTGTAGGGCCTCGATGTCGGCGCGAAATTCGGCTATCTCCGGGGCACGGGCGCGGCCCCTGACTTCGTGGAGGATCGAGTCGGCCTGTCGGAGGCTGTCCCCCATGAATTCGACGATGTATTCACTGCTGTTTAGGTAGTCGGTCAGGTCATCCAGAAAGTTTTCAAAGCCCATTCGCGGGCCGGACTCGGCGGCTGGTTCGGTAGAAGCTTTTGCCTCGAACGGTGCGGTCTCTTCTTCGTCGGTTTCGTCGGTGGTTGGGATTTCCTCCCGGAGTGCGGCCTCGGCTTCGTCGGTGTTCGCAGCTTTGTTTTCACTCGCTTCAGGGCTGTCGTTCGTGCTCGTTGCCTCATCGCCGTTGGTCTCCTCCGGCGGGACCGGATTGCCCGCTTGCAGGCTTTGCCTCGCAGTTTGCAGCAGGTCGATCATGTAGATGCGCAAGCGCCCGCTGTCGATGGCGGATCGGATTTGGGCACTCACCGTTAGATTTTCAAAGGCCTCGATGATTCGTTTCGGATCGCGCTGTTCCAGCGAGGGCTGTAGCGAGCCATCCGGACCGAGGTCCTGCTTGGACGAGTCGATGTTGACCACTAGAAACACCCGCGAAAACACATCAAGCAGATCGGCGAACTCTTCGAAGACCTGTTCGAAAAATAGATTGTCCGTCTTCACCACAAAGACCGCGCAGGCCGCAGTGTCACGAAAGTCACGGGTCAGCTGTCCGTAGCTATACTTCATCTTGGTATAAAGGCCGGGGGTATCGACCAGAATCGTGCCCGACTCGCGGAGGTAGGGTGCCGGCATGGTGAAATCGATCCGCCGGATCGCCTCGGTGAAATCCTGAGCTGGGTTAAAGGGCGTGCCCGCCGCATCGGCCTCGCGGAGCCTCTGCGCGAGAGCTTCGTGCGCCGCTTCCAGGGAGGCATGCAGTTCCTGGTGGGAGGTATACTCGCTGCGGTCGCCGTTGAAGGCGGTCGTCGAGAGGCCGTGCGACTCGCCCTCGCGCACATATACCAAACAAGGATAGGCCGGGAGGCTGGTGACCTCGCTGACATAGGCCCCGCTGATCGCGTTCATCAAGGTCGATTTCCCACTCTTGAGCGGTCCGAATATCACCAGGTAGGTGTTCTGCTGGTGGGCCTTGTCGAGGAGGATTTTCAGCCGGTGCCGATTGTCCTGGAGGTCGCCCAGGAGCACTTGGAGCGAAGCGCCGTCCGCTGCTTTGCGAAGCGACTCTGTGCCCTGGTCGAGCGCTTCACTGAAAGGCTCGAGGGCGGCGCTAAATTGTTGACAAAAAGATTCAAGTTCGACGCGGATCGGTTCCACAGGCATAGTTTGGAGTGGGTTGATTGGTGGTGTTTAGGATGACAAGTCTTAGGTTCAGGGCAGCAAGCGGCAGTCCAATGTTACAAATCATTTTATTTTTCACTTTTTCCCCGCCAATTGCAAATTTAAGTTCCTCGGGCACCGGGAGCAAGCGCGAAGCGGGTTTTGGGCCCAGAATCCGCATGTTGTTTTATCTGAAAGAGGGTGGCAGACGTGCCCTGGAAGAGTGACGTCCGGCAACTGCCGAACGTTGTTGGAACTCAGGGGATGACGAATTCCCGAATCTCCTCCAGCGTAGCGGGGCCGATACCGGAAACGCGCTTCAACTCGTCGACCGTCTTGAAAGGACGGGCCTCGATAATTCGCTGAGCCAAGACATTCCCGATTCCCGGGATGCGGGCCAGGTCTTCAGCCAACGCCTGATTGATCGAGAGCGGCTCTGACGGGGGGGCGCGGCCCATTGCTATAGCGTCTTCCGCTTCCTCGCGCCGTTCAGCCTGACGCTCTTCCTGCAGTTCCTCCCAGTCAGTGTGGGCCCAGGCTCCGAGCCCTTTGCGCGCGGCCACCAGCTCCGCATCTTTAAGGCGCTCCCGATATTCGTCACGATGCAAGTTTTGCGGAGTGGAACGGTATAGCCCAAAGGCTCGAGCCAGCCCGCGCTGGACCACAAGAGTGGCAAGGTCCTCGCCTTCTGCCGTCTCCACGAAAGCATAAACCCGTTTGTAGTGGTCGGATCCACCGCCATCCGCGAAAGTGGTGTGGACAGTAAACGGTTTTTCTAGGAGGCGCCGAACTTTGGTCTTTGCCTCGCCACCCAAAGACTTGGCCAGTTCAATTGAGGCTCGGGGCGAATCGCCGTAATCGGAGATGCCGAAATACCGGCGTTGGGCGCGGAGACGTCGGGCGTCAGTGCTGTCATTAATGTTGGCCTCCAGGCAGTCCGCCCCGTAGAGGCGAACGGTGTGTTCAGAACCGTCTGGAAAGCGGACCGGAAAACTGTCTCCGTCGGCCCACGCGGCGTCCACCAGCAGGCAGCCTTTGAAGCTCTGCAGTGTAGTCGCATTGAGCGCACTAGCGAGTAAGCTTATGGAAAGGAAAACCAAGGAAAAATAATGCATCATTAATGTATAAGTTGTAGATGAAAATGAATGGATGTCGAAACAATGCATCGATGCAAATGTAAGTGTTGAACTATAATTTTATAGGCTGATTATAAAAAAGGATTGACGCAGGTGTTTTCTTTAGCTCTGTTTGGGGCACTATGAAACGAATGAAACTCGAAGGGATGCCGGCTACCTATCATGCGATGAGTCGTGTGGTGGGGGGGCAGCGGTTGTTTGGCGATCGGGAAAAGGAGATTTTGCGGAAGATGCTCTGGCAGGTGGCCGATTTCTGTGGGGTGGAGATTTTGACTTATTGTGTGATGTCGAATCACTTTCATGTGTTGATTCGGGTGCCGGAGAAGGTGGTGGTCTCTGATGCGGAGTTGCTGCGGCGCTTCAGGGTGCTCTATCCGAAGCCGACGAAATATCAGACGGCTGAGTTTGCGCGGCTGGAAAAGGCTCTGCGGGAAGGGGATGAAGATGCGGTGGTGATCCGGGAGCGTCTGTTGGCGCGGATGCATGATCTATCGGAGTTTATGAAGACGGTGAAACAGCGTTTCTCCATTTGGTATAATCGCAATCACGACAACCGTAGAGGCACGCTCTGGATGGAACGTTTTAAGAGTGTGCTGGTGGAGGGGGCTGGTAATCCTCTGCAAACGATGGCGGCCTATATTGACCTGAATCCGGTGCGTGCGGGACTGGTGGAGGACCCGAAGGACTACCGCTTTTGTGGCTACGCGGAGGCGGTGGCTCATTCGACCAACTCGGGACAGGCCCATTCGAGAGGCCCACGGCATGGGGCGATGAGGGGGATTCGCCACATCTGGAGCGCTTATGCGGATGGCAATCTGCGTGAATCGTTTTCCCTAGAGATGGCATTGCAGGCGCACCGGGAGTTAATTTTCGGCAAGCGGGCAGCGGAGGCGGGACTTTCGGAAAGGGATCGCAAGAGGGCGCTGAAGGTGCTGGAACAAGAGGATGCGATTCTGCCGAGGGCGACGGTCTTGCGCTGCCGGGTGCGCTATTTTACGGATGGTGCCATTTTGGGCTCGGCGGAATTTGTGCGGGGTTTGGCGGGTCGGTGGCAGGTGGACCGCAGGCTCAAATATCCGCCGAAGATCCGTGCGGCCCGTGGTGCGGATTGGGGCGACCTTTCGGTGGTGTCCTGCTTGCGCAACGGCATCTTTCATATGTGAGACAGGACGCCTCGGACCTGGAGCTTCGGGATAACCGCGGACATCGGAACCGGCACGACAAGCTGCGCTTTTGTTTTGCAGGCCCCGCCCCCTACTCCACAAGATGATGTTTTGTCACCCAAGCATGTCTTCAATTCGCATATTATCCGATCAAGTCGCCAACCAGATTGCCGCTGGTGAGGTGATCGAGCGCCCAGCGGCCGTGGTCAAGGAACTGGTGGAAAACAGCATCGATTCCGGCGCCAGCCGTATCGAAATCGAATTTCGCAATGGGGGCAAATCCTACATGCGTGTAGAAGATAACGGCAAAGGCATGAGCCCGGACGAAGCCTTGCTCGCCCTTGAACGCCACGCCACCAGCAAGATACAGAAGGCCGAGGACTTGAACGATATCCTGAGCTTCGGCTTTCGAGGCGAAGCGTTACCCTCGATCGCATCGGTCTCGCGCTTCACTTTGCGCACGCGCGAGGAGAACTTTTCACACGGCACCGAAGTGCTGATCAACGGAGGCAAGTTACTGCATAAAAAGGACTGTGGCATGCCGGTCGGCACGTTGATCGAAGTCTCCCAGCTCTTTAACTCAGTCCCCGCTCGCAGAAAGTTTCTCAAAACCGATGCTACGGAAACCGCCCACATCACCTACCTTTGCCGCCTCTTCGCAATTGCCAATCCGACGATCGCCTTCCGCCTGCTGGAAAACGGGCGCACGGTGTTCCAATCCCCGGCCTGCGAAAATTTGGTGGATCGGATTGGCGAGATCTGGGGTCGTTCCCTGGCGAAGGACCTAATCCCTGTTTCGGTCTCGTCACCCGACGACAAATACAAACTCTCTGGTCTGACCGCAAAGCCCGGCGTCGGCCGATCCACGCGGCGCGAACTGGTGACCCTCGTAAACCGCCGTCCCGTAGATAGCCGGACCATTGGGTTCGCCGTGCTCGACGCCTATCATGGACGCATCCAAAAAGGCCGCTACCCACCGGCATTCCTTTTTTTCGACATTCAACCGCAAGAGGTGGACGTCAATGTGCACCCGGCAAAACGCGAAGTGCGCTTCCGTAATGACGGCGATGTCAGGCGCTTCGTCCTCGGTGCCATCAGTGAGACACTTTCGCAATTTCGGGACGCACCGGCAGAGCCCCAGGCGACGCCTTCTTCTCCGGCACCAGCTTCGACGTTATCCACACAGCAAGACCGAAAGCCTGCGCCACAAATCACCCCGCCCACCCCGCGGCCATCAATTCGACCAGCGCAGACGACTGACCGCAACTCGGAGAAAATAGCCCCGCCAAGCGCCGGAGTTGTGAACCATACGCAACCCGAGCCAAGCCCTGAAACTTCTGAAACTACCACAAGACGTCACGAATGGCAGCTCATCCGGCTACTGAAAAACCGTTACGCACTCTTCGACAGCCCGAAGGGTCTAGTCTTACTGCACCTTCGGCACGCCGATCAGCGCGTGCGCTTCGAACGGATTCAAAAGACCTTCGTCAACGCCAGTCCACCGAGTCAGGGTCTGCTCATCCCCGAGCCGATCGAGCTCGAACCCATGGCAACGGCCACCTTGCAAGAGCACCTCGAAATACTCAACCAGGGGGGCTTTTGCATTGAGGCGTTTGGCCGCAACTTCTACCGCATCGAAGCCGTGCCCGCGTGGCTGGACCCTTCGGCTGCCGTCACCTTCATTCGAGATACGATTGATGTCCTCCGCCAGCGCAGCAGTGGGCGCGGCAACGACGAACTAATTTGGCAAACCGTCGCAAAGCTAGCCGCAGAGGGCAGCTACCAGAAAAATGACTTAATGAACCAGCACACCGCCCAGCAACTGGCAGAAGACTTACTTCGATGTGAGATCCCTCACACCTCGCCTTCAGGTAAGCCAACCTACAGAGAAACCTCCTGGACAGAATTTGAACGGCATTTCGAGCAGTAAGCCTGGGCTAGGTATTAAAAAGCCGGTCCCCAAAGTCTCCCAGGCCGGGCATAATGTATTTCTGCGCGTTAAGCTGGCGGTCGATTTTCCCTGTGATAATCGTCACGTCCGGATGCGCGGCTTGCAGGCATTCAATCCCTTCGGGTGCGGCAATGATGCAGATCATTAAAATCTTTCTGGCCCCGCACTGCTTGAGCTGGTCAACGCATTGCACCGCCGAGCCGCCCGTCGCGAGCATGGGGTCGAGGACAAACACCTGCGAACTCGCATCGAGCTCCGGCATCTTGGCGTAGTAGCAACTCGCCACCGCAGTAGACTCATCCCGCTCCAGACCGATGTAGCCGACGCTTGAGTTGGGGATAGTCGCCATAGCATCGTCCAACATGCCGAGCCCCGCACGAAGGATCGGCACAAAAACCACCGAACCAGCAATGCGGTAGCCCTCCGTTTCTTCCATCGGGGTTTGGACCGCCAACACATCCACTTCCAATAACTTTGCCGCCTCGGCGACGAGAATTTGCGTCATTCCGGAACAGCCCTGACGAAAGGCAGGGGCCTGCGTGTTGATGTCACGCAGAATCGTTAAATGATGCTGCACCAGCGGGTGGTCGGAAAGATCGATCGTCATGGTTAACTAACAAAAGGAGACGGCAGCTTCGAGCAAGCCTGCAAACTCGGGTCGCACCCGGTCAGCGGTTTCAGAAACTTCCTCGTGCGAGAGCGGATTATTGGAAATACCCGCCGCAGCGTTAGTGATGCAGGAGATCCCGAGCACCCGCAGGCCGAGCTTTCGCGCCACAATCGCCTCCGGCACGGTGGACATGCCCACAGCATCGGCCCCGAGAGCAGCAAAGGCACGGATCTCCGCCGGAGTCTCAAAACTCGGCCCCGTCGCGGCTAAATAAACACCCTCTTTCAAGTCCTGCCCATTCGTCGTCGCCCATGCTTTTAACTGAGAGCGTAGCTCAGGATCATAGACCGCCGACATATCGGGAAAGCGCACACCGTGCTCACTGCGGTCACCAATCAAAGGATTGGTCCCAAGAAAATTGATGTGATCACTCAGCAGCATAAAATCGCCGGGCGTATAGTCCCGGTTGATACCCCCCGCTGCATTCGTCACGATCAACGTCTGAATGCCCACACTGTGCATAAGTCGGATCGGTAGAGTCAGCTGCGCCATGCTGTAACCTTCGTAATAGTGGAAGCGCCCCTGCATGCAGAGCACCCGCTTGCCGTGGAGCCAGCCATAGACAAACTGCCCGGTGTGGCCCGGCACGGTGGATACCGGAAAGCCCTCGATCTCGCCATACGGCAAACGCCCTTCGACCTCGATCCGGTCGTCGGCAAAAAACCCGAGCCCCGAACCGAGGATGAGCCCGATCTCCGGCTGAAAATTTACGATTTCTTCAGGTGTATTCATGTGCTTATCCTGTCCATAATTATGGGCGGCATATCCGGCTTGTCAGCCGAATATTGGATCGCGGCCAGCAAACGCTCCCGAGCGGCCTCCAGTTTTTCCGCATCATTGAAGTGGATGGTGGCCACCACGTCACCTGACTTGACGGCGTCGCCCAACTTCTTTTCGAAGACAAAGCCGACCGCCAAGTCGATTTGAGATTGGAGATTCGTCCGGCCCGCGCCCAGCAAGCGCGCGGCTTCACCCACGGCGAGCGCGTCCAATTTGGAGACATAGCCCGCGCCTTCGCCCTCGTAACAGATCTCTAAGCGCTTCGCCGCGTGAGGAAGTCGCTCGTTTGCCTCGATGACCGAGGCGTCGCCTCCCTGTGCACAGACTAAGTCGCGAAAGGCATTCAAGGCGCTGCCATCGGCGATGGCCGTTTCCATGCGTTCCTGCGCCGCTGCCGGGCTCTCGCAAATGCCTCCGAGCGCGAGCATTTCACCCGTCAGAGCATAGGTCACTTCCATTAGGTCCGCCGGACCGTTTCCCTGCAAACACTGGATCGCCTCGATCACCTCCAGGCTATTCCCCACAGCACGCCCCAGGGGTTGCTCCATCCGGGTGATGAGGGCCGAAGTCGGTTTGCCGATGCCCCGGCTGATGTGCACTAGCGCTTCGGCCAACTCGTGTGCCTGCGCTTCGGTCTTCATAAATGCGCCGCTGCCACACTTCACGTCGAGAACCAGGGCATCGATCCCCTCGGCAAGCTTCTTACTCAAAATACTGGCACAGATGAGCGGGATGCTTTCCACCGTAGCGGTCACATCGCGCAGCGCGTAGAGCTTGCGGTCCGCCGGCACCATATCTGCGGACTGTCCGATCATGGCATGATGAATATCACGTAGCTGCTTGCGGTAAGCCGCATCATCGAGCTCGACCGAAAACCCCGGGATCGAATCAAGCTTGTCGAGGGTGCCGCCGGTATGGCCGAGCCCACGCCCGCTCATCATCGGCACACAGAGCCCACAGGCCGCCGCCAGTGGTGCCAAAATCAGAGAGACCTTATCGCCCACCCCGCCGGTCGAATGCTTATCCACTTTCGGACGACTGATTTCGGGCAACTCCACCACCCGCCCCGAGCGCATCATCGCTTCGGTCAGCCATGCCGTCTCCTGGGTGGACATCCCCTTGAGCACGATCGCCATGAGCAGCGCCGCCGACTGATAATCGGCAAACTCCCCGGTAACGACACCGGAGACAAACTGCTCGATCTCGTCCCGAGACAGCGCCTGGCCATCACGTTTCTTTGCTATGATCGCATGGGGAAGCATAAATTGAGAAGTTAGGCGAAGTTCCGGGCATGGGGCAAAATCTATTTCAGAGTTATTTTTCTAGCCGTTAAGCCCGAGGAAAATGATTGAACCGTTCCTCCTTCGTTAAAGCTAGAAGGCAGTAACATTAAAATTTTCAAAAAATTTCGATTCTTGCCTGTAGCCGAAAGCCTTAGCTTTTGGTCCGAACGTCACGTGAGTTCGAACCGAATCCCAAAGCCTAAGGGCTTCGGCTACCCGAGAGTTCGAGCCGCATCCCAAAGCCTAAGGGCTTCGGCTACCCGAGGAAAACTAATTTGATCCTCCTCTAAGTATTTTTTTTCTCTCAACTACCGGTTTCTGCGTTACTTTTTCCACTACGCCGCATACGTTGCAGCCTATGCAAAAACTAAGTATCCTTCTGGTCTTAATCATCGGCGTCGTCACTGGTTTCTTTATCGAGCGTTTGGTCCCCTCAGGGGCGGGTTCGGACGGGGTATTGCCCTCGGAAGGATCACGGCAAGCCGCAGGCACGGAAAGCGCAACAGCACCTGCAACCGGAACATCCGGTGCCAATGCCGACACCGCCGGCCACGCTGCGTCAAAGCCGGTCGACTCGCTCACGCTGGAGCAAAAAATCGCCCGCATCGAAGAATTGAAACTCACCGCCTCCTTAAAAAATTCGATTCGCACTCTGGAATTGATCGCCAGTATGTCGGAGCCCGAACTCAAAGCCATGCTCGGGCAAATGAGCCAGCGGGGCATGGGCAGTATAAGCGATTGGATGATGCCGTATCACGTCTTCACCGCCTGGGTGGAGAAGAACCCACAGAACGCCTATCAGTTTTTAGAGAAAGAGACCAATCCCATGCAGCAGCAGATGTATAGCTCTTCCTTATTTTCGGCCTGGGCGGCCACCGACCCGGATGGGGCGCTGGCCGCAGTCGAGCAAATGACGGACAAGCAAAAGCAAGAACAGGCCTACGCCGCCGTCACGATGGCGATCGCAGGCAAGGACCCCAACCGTGCCTACGACTTGCTGGCCTCCCGGGAGGATACGAATGCATGGCAATACCAGACCGTCTTCATGCTCTGGGCGGGGCAGAACGTGGATGCGGCGATGGCAAAGGTTGAGACCATGGATATCGGCGAAGCGCGCACTCATGCCCTCTCGGGGGTGATCAGCGGGATGGCCACCAAAGACATCGACCGGGCGGCTAATTTCGCGATGGGGCTGGATCGAGAACAGGAGCGTCAGCAAGCCCTGCAGACGATCATGCACACCTGGGTCAACCAGGACGTCGACAGCGCACTGGAATTCATGGCCCAGCTCGAAGCGGGCGAGACCAAAAACCAGATCGTGCAAAACTCGATCTGGGCACTGGCCCGGGCCGATCCGGAACGCGCCTTGAAATTCGCCCAAAGCCAGATGAGCGGCCGTGCGCAGGACAATGCCGTTTCGAACGTGCTCCGGCAAATGGCCCGCGATCAACCGGAAAAGGCCGCCGAACTAGTGGCCAGCCTTCCCTATGGCCGCGTCTATTCCAACTCGATCCGGAACATTGCCCAGGAGTGGGGCGGCGAAGATCCGATGGCTGCGCTCGCCTGGGCGGATAGCCTCGGGCAAGGCGAGGAAACGGATCGCGCCTACAGCAGTATCTTGAGCGTCTTTGCCAAAAACAAGCCCGACGATGCCAAGCGCTATCTGAGCGGGATGCCCGAAAGCGACAAACGGGTGGATCTAGCGGGCTACATCGCACAAAACATGGCCACCAACCAGCCGCAGGATGCCCTGCTCTGGGCAAAGTCTCTAAGCGACAAGGTTTCGGTCGAGCGCGCCTCCGATACCGCTATCTCCGCTTGGGCCTCACAAGACCCGCAGGCCGTGGTGGCCTACCTGCAATCAACCGGCGGGGCCAGCGAGATCGAAAAGCATGCCGCATCCATCGCCGATAACTGGGCGCGCAGGGACGTCGAGGGCGCAGCCGCCTGGGCCCTCGAACTCGAAGGCCAGGCTCAGAAAGAAGCAGTTGGCCGCGTTTCCCGGGAATGGCTGGAGCATAACACCGAGGAAGCCTCCATCTGGATCGCGGGCCTGGAGTCCGGCCCGGGACGTGACGATGCCGTGCGGAACCTCGTCAATAAGGTCTATCGCTCCGACCCGGAGGCCGCCTTCGCCTGGGCCACCACCATTGGCAAGGACCGTGACCGTGAGCACAACGCAGGACG
>Ga0306899_1000507_pt1 | contig 19436 bp, 16 predicted proteins | sample AntRauMFilla3764_FD_190407 | JGI IMG/M metagenome (GOLD analysis project Ga0306899, IMG submission 190407) | Saline lake microbial communities from Rauer Islands, Antarctica - Metagenome Filla 3 #764 (v2) (version 2) | ecosystem: Environmental > Aquatic > Non-marine Saline and Alkaline > Saline ... | reverse complement strand
CCCATAATCTACTACCAATTGCCAGTTGTTAAACTCCTCGCTCTTAGCCTCAGAAAATTAAAACCATCCCTCTTAGATTTAACGATAACTTCGTTTTCAGATTTTCATAAGACTGAGGGTCAATTTGGAATAAATCCTTATTTTCGCAAATCATTAGAAAAAAAGCAAAAATGAGCAAGAAATTTCCTGAGTATAAAGGACTTGACCTCCCAAAAGTAGCAGAAGACATCATGAGTTTTTGGGATGAAAATGCCATTTTCGATAAAAGTATGGATGAGCGTGAAGGTGCTGAGCCTTTTATCTTTTTCGAAGGGCCACCGTCTGCCAACGGCATGCCGGGTATTCACCATGTCATGGCGCGAAGCATCAAGGATATTTTTTGCCGTTATAAAACTCAGAAAGGATTTCAGGTAAAACGCAAGGCTGGCTGGGATACCCACGGTTTACCTGTTGAGCTCAAAGTAGAGAAAGAGCTGGGAATTTCTAAAGAAGATATAGGCACCAAAATTTCGGTAGAAGATTACAACAATGCTTGTAAAGAAGCTGTGATGCGCTACACCGATGTTTGGAACGACCTCACCAAAAAAATTGGCTACTGGGTCGATATGGAAGATCCGTATGTGACCTACAAGTCCAAATACATGGAGACCGTGTGGTGGTTGCTCTCTGAGATTTATAAAAAAGGATTGATTTATAAAGGCTATACGATTCAGCCGTATTCCCCTAAAGCTGGAACGGGTTTGAGTTCTCACGAGCTCAACCAACCGGGCACTTACCAAGACGTGTCGGACACTACAGTGACGGCTCAGTTTAAAGCTAAAAAAGAAACTTTACCCCAACAGCTTCAAAAGGTTGATGGCGATATCTTCTTCTTAGCCTGGACCACAACGCCCTGGACACTGCCGAGTAATACGGCTCTAACAGTCGGTAAAAAAATAGAATATGTATTGGTGAAATCTTATAACCAATACACTTTTGAAGCCAATAATGTTATTGCCGCTAAAGCACTCATTCCCTCACTTTTCAAAAAGAAATTTGTAAAGGTCGAGACTGAAGAAGAGCTTAAAAACTACAAGGAAGGCGACAAAAAAATACCTTATTTCATTGCTGAATCCTTTAAAGGTGAAGATCTTATTGAAGCTCAGTACGAGCAATTAATGCCTTTCGCTCAGCCTTACTACACTCCAGAAAATGCCTTCCGAGTGATTGCCGGAGATTTTGTGACCACAGAAGATGGTACAGGAATTGTGCACACTGCCCCTACCTTTGGTGCAGACGATGCGATGGTGTGTAAACAAGCTCAACCCGAAGTTCCTGGACTTTTGGTGAAAGATGAAAATGACAATTTGGTTCCGCTTGTGGATTTGAAAGGCCGCTTCCGATCAGAAGTTGGACCTTACGCAGGCAAGTACGTCAAAAACGAATATTACGAGGATGGTGAAGCTCCAGAGAAGTCTGTAGATGTGGAAATCGCCATTCAGCTTAAAGAAGAGAACAGGGCCTTTTTGGTCGAAAAATACGTTCACTCCTACCCCAACTGCTGGAGAACTGATAAACCTATCCTTTATTATCCATTGGATTCGTGGTTCATTAAAGTGACTGACTTTAAAGACAGAATGCACGACCTCAATAAAACCATCAACTGGAAACCAGCTGCTACCGGAGAAGGTCGCTTTGGCAACTGGCTTGCCAATGCTAACGACTGGAACTTATCCAGATCGCGGTATTGGGGAATTCCTTTGCCCATCTGGAGAACGGAAGATGGCAAACAAGAAAAAATAATAGGTTCTGTAAAAGAACTTAAGGCAGAAATAGCAAAAGCAGTCAAAGCTGGCGTTATGGACAAAGACCCATTTGAAGGCTTTGAAGTCGACAATTTCAGTGAAGAAAATTACGAGAAAATTGATTTGCATAAAAACACCGTTGATCAGATCACTTTAGTATCTGATTCTGGTCAGGCCATGAAACGCGAAGCCGACTTGATCGATGTGTGGTTCGACTCTGGTTCCATGCCTTATTCCCAATGGCATTATCCTTTTGAAAATAAGGAAAAAGTGGAAAACACTTGGAGGTCAGCCGATTTCATTGCTGAAGGTGTTGATCAGACCCGGGGTTGGTTTTACACTTTGCATGCTATCGCTACGATGATTTTTGACGATGTGGCTTACAAAAATGTAGTGTCTAATGGTTTGGTTTTAGACAAAAACGGACAGAAAATGTCTAAACGTTTGGGTAATGCCGCAGATCCATTTGAAACTTTGAAAACCTATGGGCCTGATGCCACACGTTGGTATATGATTTCAAATGCTAATCCCTGGGACAATTTGAAATTCGATCTGGAAGGTATTGGAGAAATTCAGCGTAAATTCTTTGGAACGCTATACAACACCTATTCGTTCTTTTCCATGTATGCAAACCTGGACAATTTTCAGTATGAAGAAAAAGACATTGACAGAAAAGACCGACCTGAAATTGATCGCTGGATTTTATCAGAATTGAATACACTCATCCAAACTGTGGATGACTTTTATGCCAACTACGAGCCAACTAAAGCAACGCGAGCGATTTCAGAATTCGTTCAGGAAAATATGAGTAACTGGTACGTCCGGTTGAGCAGGAGACGTTTCTGGAAAGGAGACTACAAAACCGATAAAATTTCGGCTTACCAAACTCTGTTTACGTGTTTGAAAACCATAGCTCAACTCTCTGCTCCAGTGGCTCCATTTTTCTCGGATAGGCTGTATAAAGATTTAACATCAACGAGTATTGGAGATCACAAAGAGAGCGTACATTTGGCTGATTTTCCAAAGCAAAATCCTGAGTTGATTGATAAAGATTTGGAGCACAAAATGCAGATGGCACAGAGCATATCGTCTTTAGCTTTATCCTTAAGAAAAAAGGAAATGATCAAAGTGAGACAGCCTTTAGAGCGCATTATGATTCCGGTTTTGGATCCAACAGTCAAAGAGCAAATTGCAGAAGTTTCAGAGTTGATAAAATCAGAAATCAATGTCAAAACGATCGAATTTATTGACGATACCTCTGGAATTTTGGTGAAAGATATTAAGCCTAACTTTAAGGTTTTAGGACCAAGGTTTGGAAAAGAGATGAAGCATGTAGCACAAGCTATCCAAAAGATGGAAGCTAAAGACATTGCTGATTTAGAAAAGAACAAGACGATAGAACTTGAAGTGAATGGCGAAAAGACTTCTATAAGCCTTGATGAAGTTGAAATACTTTCTCAGGACATTGAAGGCTGGCTTGTCGCAAGCGGAAATGGATTGACGGTAGCGCTTGATGTAACACTTAATGAGGAATTGGTTAACGAAGGTATTGCCAGAGAACTGGTCAATAGAATTCAGAACTTAAGGAAAGACTCTGGATTGGAGGTGACCGACAGAATTGCAATTCAACTACAAGAGAGCGGAAAACTTGCAGAAGCTGTTAACCAAAATCTTGACTATATAAAAACTGAAACACTAACTAACACTATTAACTTAACTCCAAACGTAAAAAACGGTCTAGAGATAGAGTTTGACGATGTCAAGACCGTTTTAGCAATTGAAAAACAGAATTAAAATGAGTGAACAAAAGAATAAAGAGCGCTATTCTGACAAGGAATTAGCAGAGTTTAAAAAGTTGATTTTAGAAAAAATTGAAAAAGCTAAAAATCAACTTAACCTCTACGAAGACGCGTATAAAAACGGTAGCAGTAACGATACTGAAGATACTGCTCCTACCTTTAAGTCCTTCGACGAAGGCAGCAACACTTTGAGCAAGGAAGCAAATTCTCAATTGGCCATAAGACAAGGGAAATTTATCCGTGATCTTCAAAATGCCTTAATTCGTATTGAGAATAAGACTTATGGTATTTGCCGTGAAACTGGAAAACTAATCCGTAAAGAGCGTTTGATTTTAGTACCACATGCAACACTAAGCATTGAAGCTAAAAATAAACAGTAAACCTATAAAGTCCTAAAACCATAAAAGCACAGAGTTTAATTCTGTGCTTTTATGGTTTATATACCTGTCGCAAACCAAAACAGACAAGAAGGAGAACTCGGTTGAAAGAAAGCAGGTAATTTCTGAGACTCATAGCTCGATAATTTACAATTCTGAATGTAAGCAGAACTTAAAAATTACATCAACATAATTTTAAGACTCTTTATTGATTAAACTTAATTAATTATCTAAAATGATAAGTTTCTATCGTATCTTTACCATAAAGGTAAAAGCCAATTAAACATGGCTGAAAAATCATAGGTATGTAGGTTTTTTTCTCCTAGAACTTCTTATAAAAATTGAGATGGTCTAAAATATTTTTAGTTTCAGAATATATAAAATTCACTTTCTAAAACTCAATTACGATGCGCACCCTCAAATCCATCTTACTTCTTATAATAGTTTTGGCTGCAATTATTTTTGCCTTTCAAAACATGGAAACCGTTAATCTAAAATTTTTCAATTGGAAACTGCAAATTCCATTATCTGCAGCAAGTGCTTTATTGTATATACTTGGGGCGATTTCTGGAGGTTTGATTTTTTCGATGTTGAAGAAACTAACTCTCGAAGAGAAAAGGAAAAAGTAAATCAGTTCTAATTGATCACATTAATTTCCTCTCGATTTTTAAAATAAGTTTTCACATTTAATAATTTATAAAACACATTAAAAAAATATAAACATGAATAGAAAATTACTCATGCAGCTTTTAGCTCTCATTTCAGTTACTGCTTGTTTCGCACAGGAGAGAAGCGTTAAAATAGATTTTGAATCTGGTACATTTTATAATACGCCAAGAATACCATTTGATGAAACCTTGACTATAGTTGGAGAAGCTGGCAAGGATATAGAAATGGTGAAAGTCAACATCTCTTACGATGATAAAGATTTCATCCTGCATTCTTATCTATGGAATAGAATTGAAAATAACTCTTCTGAAACGTTCAACATTATTGTTCCGCCAGTTTTGAGATCAAATACAAAATATGATTTTGAAATCATCACATACAAGATAATGTCGAACACTCAAAAAAAGGAATTGCTAGAAAACCTTGAAAGCAGGATTCGCTTTCTCTTGATGAATAACATTTACTATGATGGAAAAAATGTAAATGTCAACAAGTCTAAAAACGTTTATGAAGAGCTAGAAAAACTAATAAAAGAATCTTTAAAATACCATGAATCTAAAAACATGATTCCGGCTGAAGCACCTTCGTCTCTTGTACTTCAAGAGCTGAAAAATCAGGATGATTTTAAATTCAGTAGATTTTTCAAGAAAACTACCAGAGATGAAGAAAGCGAGAAAGCCAATGAATTGATACAGGAAAAGGTGGACCACCTTGTGGAGTTGATGAGTTCTGAACTTACTCCCTTTATCAATAGTGATATTGTACAACATTATAAAAAGGTAAATATAAAGTCTGTACAAACAGACAAGGAACGCTTTACGCTACCTGTAAATGTAGGAATGTACGCCTGGAGTAAATCTGTGGATATCGATAATTCATCTGTAGATAATATCGATTTTACCCCTGGAGTTGGTATAACCATTCCTTTCAATAACAAAAGCAAACTCGCCATGAAGTCACGCATTTTCGATTCATTTGGGTTTTCTGTCGGAGTGTTGTTCGAACCAATAGAAGATGCTGAAGGTACAGAATATGTGACTCCAGGAGTAGATTTACCGATCTACACTGGCCTTGGTTTTAGGATGTTTAAAGTTGTTCGTTTTAACGCTGGCATCCTTATACTTGGAGAAAAAGGAACAGAAAATCTGGAAAAATTATCTATTATACCAACGGCTGGATTGGCCTTAGAACTTGATTTATGGATGGGAATAAAAAAATAAAAACACTTATTTATTCGGTTGCTCTGGTCGTTTCAATTGTTGCCTGCAGTACTAAAAACACGAGCTATACTGGATTATATATCGATAGTGAGACAGCTCTAAAAGTTTCTATGGAAACTGAAAGGGTTGAATCGGGAATGACGGATAAAACCCAAATGAAGCGAAATGACTCTGTGATAAGTCCTCAGGATCGGAAAAACATTATCATTATTTCTTCTGATAGTGCTTATTCACAGAAACTTATTTATGAAAACAAATCTTCTTTAATTAGAAATCAATCCCAGATAAAAGATTCAGAAGGAAGTAAAAAATCGGAAATTAGTAAAAATGCTTCACAAGCTAAAGATTCAATAATCAAAACGAGTCTAAAGGCTCAGGATAAGAAGCTCAAAGAATTTCAGAAGCAGATCAATGAAGATGACAAGTCCAGGTATCTTCCTGATAGCGTCTTTACTTTGACCAAAGCTCAGAAACTTCAGATTATATCAGGAAAAAGCAACACTGAAAATGACTCGATAAATGCAACTAAAGTAAATTCTGAAAAAGATAAAATTCAAAAGACAGACACGGTTTTTGTGATAAGGGAGATCAACAAAAATGTTGAAAAACAAGATGACAGCTCACAAAGGAAAGAAGATTCCAAGGCTGAAAATACTGGTTTAAAAAAGAGAGTTGAGCGTTTAGAATCTAGCCAGGATGATCAAGAAAAAAGAGAGCCTATTTACATCCAAAACGAAGCTCCTGCGAAACAGATAGAAAGAACAAGTGATCAAAAAGTGGAGTCTACTTACAGAGAAATCGTGAGGTATGAACCAGCTCAAAGACAAACTAACGTGCAACCAACCGTAGTTTCTAACTCCAAACAGGTTGATACAGTTTATGTTGAAAAGGAAGTACCGGTAAGAGAAACTATTGTTTTAGAAAATAGAAGCGAAGAAGCATTTTACGAGAAATTAAATTCTCAAAATGATACGATCGAACAACTTAAAAATCGACTTACTCAGAAGGAGCTTCTGCAACGAAAAACAGACACGGTTTATAAGATTAATGAAGTGCTTGTTTATAAAACGAAAGAGGTAGACTCGGTAAGTGTCACTACATTTTATGAAATTGGTAAAATAGTGCCCGCAAACAATGTTTTGGATGAATTGAAAGAAATTCTTCAAAGCAGACCGGTTGAAAAAGTCATGCTTTCGGGTTATACGGATGCTTCTGGTAATCAAAGCATCAATAAAGCTTTGACGGACAAGAGACTAGATTACTTAAAGGAATTTGTATCAAAGTTTGTGCTCCTCAATAAAATTTATGTACAAAATTTTGGAGATGCATTTGCGTCAAGTAAGATCATCCCAAAAGAACGTAGAGTTGTAATTACAGTGTACAGCAAACCAAATAACGAACAAAGTAAAATTGAAAAATAAGATATGAAAGTAAAAGTTTTAGAAGCCAAGACCTTAAACGAACTCGACTCTTACTGGTCGAATGAAGACTATTCAGCCTTGCTTAAAGAATTTGATTTTCCTGAAGCTGATGATGTAAAAGATGAAAATTTGAGAGAGATGCTATTTATGGCAATTTCAGATTTCGAACCAAATGAAGCTGCCAGTATAGTTTTGACCTACAAGTTGAGTGACCAACTTAACGAAGGTCAAATTCATTCTATTTCTCACGAAATGACAAATGATAAAGTCGCAGAAGAATATCCTGAACCGAATTTGCATTACGATTTGTTCAACATCAACCAGCTATTATACAAAGCTTACAACGGAACGTTCCCGAATACTGAAGCGACTTTACTTAAGTTTGAAGTGCTGGAAGACGATGGAGTTGACATCGGAGAAGATAGAGAAACACTGGCTAAAATCATTGCCGGAGGCTTAAAAGATAGCAGCTTGGTAAAGCGATTGTTTGCAGATCAACTTGAGGGAAATAAGAAATTTGAAGATGCGCACAAATTCATTTGGACTGTGAATACTGAAGAAAAAAATAAGTATCAGATTCTGACTTCCAAATACTTAATCAGCAAAGAAGATATTGCTGGCTCCAGTTATGATGTAGAGGTCAAAGACTATGAAGACGATTAAAAATATTAGATAAAACAATTGCTAGCTTAAGATTTAAAATATACCAACAAATAAATTGTTGAAAAATGAACGAACAAGATTACAAAACAAATAAAGAATCTGATCTGGGAAATCGTTATTTTGATAAAGAAGAAACTTTATCAATTACTAAAAGCTCGCATAATATCAAGAGCAATAAATTGAATTTGCTTGTCACAATTTTAGTCGTTTTATCCTTAATGGTTGGCTGTAATTCATCCAACAAAGATGGAGAAACAACATCCGAAGATCTTCAAAAAGAAATGAATGATGTCATGAAAGTGTCAAAGGAATATGGAGCTGAAAAATGGAAAAACCTAAGTGACAGAATAGAAGAATTAAGAAGTGACATTGAGGTGAAGACTGAAGAAGCTGAAAGAAATTACAATAATCTTAGCGATGATCTTCAAGACAAATACCTAGAAGAAAAACAAAAAATGACTCAACGCCAAGCAGAGTTAAGAAAGAAACTAAACGAGTTTGAAAAAGCAAGTGGTGAGAAAAAAGAAGAATTAAAATCTGAAGTCATTCAACTCAAAACTGCCTTGGACAAAAGCATAAATGCATTTGAAAAGGAAATGGAAGAAAGTAGGAATTAACATCTTTCAAACTAAATTATTTTCAGAAGTTTTAAAATGATTAAATGATTTTGGCTTTAAAAAAACTGATTCTATGAATAGGTCTGAGGTATTTTATGATAATCTAATTCAATATTTTGAGACGAATTATATCAACCTAGGTTTGACTTTGCTTTTCCTGATTGTAGGATTTTTGATAGCTAATTTCGTAAAGCAAAGGGTGAGGGTGCGTTTAGTTAAAAAGTCTCCAAACCACATCACGGCAACTTTTATATCACAAATCATAAGCTTTGCGATAAAAACTATCGTAGTCTTAATCGCACTTTACTTACTTGGATTGGATTCATTTACAAACAAAGTTCTAGCAGGAGCAGGCTTGTTGACTTTTGTAATTGGTTTTGCGCTTAAAGATATTGGCGAAAACTTTTTAGCGGGAATCGTCCTAGCTTTTAAAAGTCCTTTTAGGCTGGATGATTTAATTGAGGTAAATGGAATTATAGGACACGTCAAAGACATAAGTATTCGCGAAACCTTAGTAAAAACACCAGATGGTAAAGATGTGTTTCTTCCAAATTCCATCATCATTAAAAATCCATTATTCAATTATACCCTAGATGGGTTCTTACGCTATGAATTTGTCGTAGGAATAGCTTATGAGAACAGCCCAATAAAGGCCTTTGAGATAATCAAAAAAACGCTTAGTAAGGTAGAAGGTGTCTTGAAAGGAGAAAAAAAACCAAGCATTTCTATTGATGACCTAGCAACCAACACCATAAATTTGAAAGTTAGATTTTGGATAGATACATATAAATCAACAAAACGATCTGTTCATGAAAGCGTTCGCTCTGAGGTGATGGATCAAGTAGTAACCGCGTTAATATCTGAAGGCTTTAGCTTACCGGCATCTATTATTGAATTGAAGAATTACGATTCGTCAAAATCGCTAAAAATTGACTTTAAAAAAGAAGAAATAAAAAATTCTAATTAAAAACAAAACCCCATAAAATGAATACAAAACTTAAATTCATAATGCTTTTAATGGTGATTCTAAGTTCCTGTAGTGAAACTCTCGAGTTCCCTGTTTCTAAAGTAACACCTGGAGCAGATATTACTGCAGAAATTAAAGAACAAGATGACCCAAATTACCTAGTCACTCTGGAAGCAAAAAATCTAGCGGCACCAGAAAGACTCCAAAATCCAAAAAATATTTATGTGATCTGGGTAGTATCAGAAAAAGGGACGGTAAGAAATACTGGTCATTTTAACCCTAAAAATGAATCAACTTCAACTTTCAAAGCCTCTTTCCCATACCAACCTGTCGAAATATTCATTACAGCAGAAGATGAAGAAAGTACCTGTTTACCGTATGGAATAGAAATTACAAGGTTGAATCTAAATAAAGAGAAGAAATAAAAAAGTATCACATTCAATAAAATGTTTATTCAGACTAAAACTAAAGACTTATGCAGATCTAAGTCCGATTGAAATATCTTTTTATGAATCTTTTAGATTGGGAATTATTTAGAAAAAAATCATTTCTTTAAGAAGTTTTTTATCAACTGTCTAGAATGTCTTATAACTAGTTTGGTGTAAATTTGCAACCATGCAAAAAATTGAAAATTGTCCCGTTTGCAATTCAGGGAATATTCATCATTACACCTCAACGTCAGCACAAATGCACTCTAACAAAGAGATGTTCAATTTTGATCAATGCAGAAATTGCAACTTTGTGTTTTTAAATCCAAGAGTTCCTGAGAGTCAACTGAAAAATTATTATACCAAATTTTATCTCCCCTACCGGGGGTCTGAAGCCTGGGGAAAATTCGGAAAATTAGTCGAGAATAGTTTTAAAAAACTAGACCTCAGAAAATTAAAACGTGTACAACAAGTTCACGAATTGAACCCAGCTTCTCTTGTCCTCGACATTGGTTGTGGAAAGCCCAGCTTCTTGAAAATGTGCAAAGAAAAAACAAGCTGTAAGGCCCTTGGAATTGATTTTTCAAACGAAGGATGGAAAAACCAGGAAAGCGAATATGAGGGTCTTGATTTACGCATAGGTCAGGTAAATGATTTGCCTAAAAGCCTCAAACCAGACGTTATTACCATGTGGCATTATCTGGAACATGATTATACACCTTCAGATCATCTCAACTATTTGAAATCGATTTCAAAATCTACTACAAAGCTCATCATCGAAGTCCCCAATTTTGATTCGTCTAGCAGGAAAAAATTCGGTAAAGACTGGGCTGGATGGCATACACCTCGACATACTTCACTTTTTTCTCCAAAAAATATTGACCTTTTGCTCAATAAAAATGGGTGGAAAATAGAACACCTGTTTAATTATGGGACCATGGATCCTTACCTACTACACTGGATGAGTAAAATGGAAGAAAAAGGTATTGCATGGGATAAAAGTATGGAAGATGAAATCGTACCTTTTGTCGCAGATATGATTGGTTTTATGCCAAAAAAGCTTTTACAAAGAAAGCTGTCTTTGGGCATTATGACGGTTATTGCAAGTCCGGAATAGAGAGTCGGTAATATAACTACCAACTTTGATAAGGATGAGTTGAAAGCATGGAGTTGTAGTACTTCACCTCTCCTGTCACTTCCTGACCCAACCAATTTGGTTTTTCGAAGGCCTCGTCTTCGTTAGCTAATTCTATTTCTGCCACAATAAGACCTTGGTTATCTCCATAAAACTCATCAACTTCAAAAATATGTTGACCCACGTTGATGTAGTACCGTGTCTTTTCTATTCGTCCGGGCTCACAAAGTTTTAAAAGAGTTTTGGCTTCTTCGTAAGGGATTTCAGTTTCCCATTCGAATCTTGAAAGCCCGGATTCAGAACTTTTACCTTTGATGGTTATAAAACCTTTGTCATCAATAATTCTAACTCTTACAGTCCTCTCTTTATGCGAATTCAAAAAACCCTGAGAAATTCGTTTACTTTTAGATGCTTCACTTTTATAAGCATTAGAATTTACTAAGAATTTACGTTCAATTTCCTGCATCTATAACTTTACGTTTTCACTGATAGATCTAGCAATTTCTTTGAATTCTTCTTCTGTAAAAGAATCTTTCTTCTCAAAACGTATATCATCCATTGTTTGCAAAGGGATCAAGTGCACATGAACGTGAGGCACTTCCAGGCCAACTACAGCCATACCTACTCGCTTACAATCGATTGTAGCTTCTAGGGCATGGGCTACCTTTTTAGAAAATAACATAAGGTCCAAATATGTTTTGTCGTCCAAGTCGTAAATCTTATTGACTTCTTTTTTGGGAATGCAAAGCGTATGCCCTTTAGAATTAGGATTAATATCTAAAAAAGCAAGAAACTCATCGGTTTCTGCGACTTTATAAGAGGGGATTTCACCTGAAATAATCTTTGTGAATAACGTTGACATATATGTTGTTTTTAATTCTTGTTTTGTTTTTCTAATTCGGCCTGGAACTCTTCCATCACTGGCCTAACCGTACTTTCTGGAATATCTTCAATCCGGATGTACATCAAGCCATCTACAGAATTATTGAAGAGTGGATCGACGTTAAAAGCCACTACTTTTGCGTTTTGTTTGATGTATTTTTTGATCAGTACGGGAAGCCTTAAATTTCCTTGTTCTACCTCATCAATAATTTTATCAAACTTAGTCAAATCTGCTTTTGTTGAATCAAAAACAAAGTCTTTATCCACATCATTTAGTTTGACTTTAAACTCTTTCTTCGGTCTTACAAATTGAGCCATATAAGGGTCGTAATAATTAGATTTCATAAATTCGATCATCATTGATTTTGAAAAATTTGAAAATTTATTACTGATGCTCACCCCGCCTATGAGGTATTTGTGTTCTGGATACCTCAACGTACAGTGGACAATGCCTTTCCAAAGCAGAAATAAGGGCATTGGTTTTTGTTGATATTCTGCAGTGATAAACGCCCTCCCCATTTCGATGGATTCGCTTAGCATTGAGTGGAGTTCTGGTTCAAAACGAAACAACTCATTAAGGTAAAAGCCATCTATCCCATGATCTTTATAAATCCGGCTTCCTAGTCCCATTCTATAAGCTCCAGCAATTTTTTTAGCCTGGCTATCCCATAAAAACATATGTTGATAAAAATCATCATACCTATCCAGGTCTATAGATTTATTGGTGCCTTCTCCAATCGATCTAAAGGTGATTTCTCTAAGTCTTCCTAGCTCAAGGACGATGTTGGGGATGTGTTTCCTTTCTGCGATAAACACCTCATAATTATTGCTCACAAGAAGTCTTCTAGACTCATCTCTACAATCTTGAACTTCTCTTTCTAAAGCTTCAGAAGCCATTTCATTGGCAATAGATTTTGGAGGCCTTTTAAGAGGAAACTTGATTTGATTGGTGAGATTCAAAAGGGACTTCTTTTCGTAGGAATTAGCTAGAAAATAAGTTTTTTGCCTTAAGAAATTTGAATACTCTGTAAGGTCTTCAAAGGTACTTTGATCTTTTACTGAGATTGAATTTCCAATTCTCACATGAATAGGTCTATGATTTTGATTAAGCATTTCACCTGGAAGCCTAGCAGTTCTGAGATTTTCATTAAGTTTTGCCAAACGGTAAAATGATGGTGAGTTTTTAGCATGAAAATAGACAGGAATTACAGGAACTTGAACTTTTTTAATCAATCTCATTGCCTCGTTGGACCATGCCTTATCGACAATATTTCGACCTTCTTGATGAGTGGACACTTCTCCAGCTGGAAAAACGCCAAAAGGACTTCCTGACTGGATATGAGATAGAGCTTGCTTGATACCAGCCACACTCGACTTGGCCTCTTTTCTAGACTCAAATGGATTTACGGGCATGACATAGGGCTTCAAAGGCTCTAAACGATGAAGTAGGAAATTGGCCACGACTTTATAATCTGGTCGCTGTTCCAAAAATAATTTCAGAAGAATTAATCCATCAATAGCTCCCAACGGATGGTTGGAAACAGTAACAAAAGGGCCTGTTTTTGGAATACGCTTGAGGTCTTTTTCTGGAATTTCAAACTGTACATCAAGGTGAAGCAAAACTGCATCAATAAACTCAACACCCTCTAAATGTGCATATTGATCGTAAATTTCATTCAATTCTGAAATTCGAGTCGTTTGCATAATAAAGCTGCCCATGACGTTACCAAGTATTCCAAACTTGGATAGGTTAAGCCCCGAGGCAATTTCAGTAGCAGTGATAAATCCCATTTCCTTTATTTAGTGAGTAAATATACTAAAGTTTAGGATTTTGTTTGAATTTGTCTATTTAATGGAGCGTTAAGTAATAGAGAAATTTTAAGGTCTCTTCTGCTCTTTAAGCAAATCGCGAATCTCAGCAAGCAACTGGATATTTTTAGGGGTGACTTCCGTTGGGTTGGTTTCGTCCTCGGATTTAGATCTAAATTTAATTTAAGATTGAATTACACTTTTTACTATCTAAAAGACATCAACAAATGTTAAGTGCGGTTTTCCGTAATTATTAAAATACAATTTATCCTATGTTTACAAAAAATTAACTTATAAGATAATATCTCTTTAAAACAGAGAATGCTCCTACAAGGTAGAAGCACTCACCGAAATTTGACATGGAAAATCCATATCTCTTAAGCAAGACAAAAATAAGTTTTTCATGATGATATTTATTACTCATATACTAAAGTTATTAGAGTAAATGAACCAGACTATGTTTTAAAACTAGGTCACTTAATCTAAATATATACAAAATGAAAAATTTATTTTTTACACTAATGCTATCCTTTATTGGTGTTACAAGTTTCGCTGAAAATAGTACAAATTCTAGTGAAATCAGCGATTTTTAAAGCTGCACTGTTTCAATAACCTATGAATCAGAAAATATGTTTGGCCAAACTGTTGAAGTAACAGAAACTCATTATTTAGGAGAGGTCGATGATAATGGCTTTGGGAACTTAGACTGTATTTCAAGAGCTAGAAGATTTGTAAATTTAAATGCTTAATTAATCATGAAATCAATTTTTTCAACTTTTCTAATTATTTTTCCTGCTTTGATATTTAGTCAAAGTAATATTGTAGTACAATATTCACATAATTCTTCAACTTCAAATATCAAAAAATCTAAAACTATAGTTCTATACGCTAATAACGAGCGAGCTAAACAAGTGCATTCTAAATCTCAAATCAATGATAAAAATGAATATGGCACAAGATTAAATGATGATGGAAGTATTACAATTATAGAAGAACCTACTGACTATAATAACGTTTGGTTTTATAAGGTTTCAACAAATGACGTTGTAAAATCTGTCAAAAATCTTAAATCGAATTTTATAATTTATGATCAAGATTTGAAATACAATTGGGAAATTACTGATGAAATTGATTCCATTGGTCAATACCAAGTGATAAAAGCTTTAACTAATTTCAGAGGTAGAACTTTTATTGCTTGGTTTACACCTTCGATACCAATAAGTTTTGGTCCTTGGAAGTTGAAAGGACTACCAGGATTAATACTAAAAATGTATGATCAAGAACAAAAATACACTTGGTCAGTTAGAAAGTTAAATCTTAATGCAGAATTTTCTGAAGATACTCTTAAGCCAACAATTAGTGAATACGCAGAAGAAATGACTTATCAGGAAGCACTTGAACTTTCAAACCAGTTAATGAATGAAAAGTCTAGAATAAGAAATACTAAATTAAGCGGTAGAGGAAATAATTTCAAAACTGTAAGGCATAGGGATAAAGAGCTGGAGAGAGAGTATGAATGGGAAGAAAATTAGCCCCAACTTGGAAAAACAAAACAATTTGAATTACATTTTTACATTCCTATCCTTTTGGTTAGGAATGTTTTGTTATTCCCAGACCGAAATCACTGGAAACGTAAAAGATAGTATTGGGAACCCCATAAGTTATGCTAATGTGCTGCTTCAACCATTAGATAGTCCACAAATTGTAGCCTACACCACAAGTCAACAGGATGGAAGCTATAGCCTCAAATCAAACCAAAAAGGAGAGTTTCAAGTTGTTTTCACCTCTTTAGGTTATGCTAAAAAACAAATGCTTGTTGATCTACAGGGACAGGATCAAATAGAAGTTAATGCTATTTTACTTGAAGAAGAAATGCTCCTTGAAAACGTAACTATTCAAGGTGATCGTCCCATCACTGTAAAGAAAGACACCATAGTGTTTGACGCCGATAGCTTTCGGCGAGGGACCGAGGTGGTAGTGGAAGATTTGCTTAAAAACCTCCCCGGTGTTAATGTAGAAAGTGATGGCACCATAAAAGTTGGGGATCGTGAAATCGAACGCCTTATGGTAGATGGAGATGATTTGTTCGAAAAAGGCTACAAAGTCTTAAGTAAAAACATGACTGCAGATGCCGTGGATAAAATTGAAATTTACGATAATTATTCCCTCAATAAACTACTAAAAGGCATTGAAGAAAGCGACCGTGTCGCCATGAACATCCAGCTTAAAGACGACTATAAGCAACAGTGGTTTGGTAATGCAGATCTAGGCGCAGGTGGCTTCGATCAATTTTACCATAAAAACCGAGTGAACCTGATGTCTTTTGGTAAAAAAAATAAATACTATTTTCTTGGGAATTCTAATAATATAGGCGTGGATGCCGTAGGAGACGTCAGCCAAATGATACGCCCTATGCGTTTTAATCAGCCTGGCAGTGTTGGCGATGGTGAACGTGCGTCCTCATTACTGAGTCTTTATACGGATGTCCCTCAACTCAAGCGAGAGCGAACCAATTTTAATAACGCCCGCTTGGTGTCCTTAAATGCGATTCATAATCTTAATGACAACATGAAAATTCGAACGCTTGGCTTTTTTAACTGGGATGAGAATGAATTTTTTAGAAATACTACCACTCAATTTGTTCTTGATGATGATAGCTTTACCAATGTGGAAGATTTTTCCATGAATAAAACAAAATTCCTGGGTTTTGGTAAAATCGATTATACCTACGACATATCGGATTCTAAAATGCTAGAGTATACAGGAAGCTTCAATAATAGTGATATCAGTTCTAGAAGTAACTTGATTTTTAATACAAATTCCACCATAGAGAATCTTCAGGATGATAATCAACAAATTGATCAAAAATTGCTTTACACTCATAAACTGAATGAAAAGGAAGTATTCTTATTGAGCGGCAGATACATCAACGATAAAAGTCCTCAGGCCTACAGGAACAATCAGTTTTTGTTTGAAGAGCTTTTCCCAGATGCAGGTAATGTTGAACAAGTCAATCAATCCAGTCAAAACACCATGGACTTTTTGGGCACAGAGGCTGAATACAAAAACCGCAAAGCCAATAAAGACTTAATTGAAGGCGTGATAGGAGCCACTCATCGCCAAGACAGACTAAATTCTGTTTTTGAGCTCACAGAAGAAAATGACAACCGTTTAAGGCCCGACGGATTTCAAAATCTCACTGAATACAGAGTCACCGATATTTATGCTAAAGGAAAATACCTTTATAAAGTTGGGGACCAATTAAATATTACCGGGAATTTAGAAGCTCATCAATTACTGAATACATTGCAAAACAGCAATGAAGTCAAACAGCAACAGGATTTATTTTACATTCAACCCCAATTGGGCGCTCGATGGAAATTCAATGATGACAATAGTTTACTGGGAAGTTATACCTACTCTACCAATAATACTTCGATCATAGAAGTGTATGAAAACAATATATTGACAAATTTCAGAGGATTTAGCCAGGGTTTTGGTGAGCCAACACAGCTTAACGCCAGCAATTATTTGTTGATGTACAGATTAGGGAATTTTGGAGATAAGTTTTTTGCTAATGCTACCGTCAATTATTCTAAGAATCACGATTTTTTCACTACCCGTTCCATTATTCAACAAGATTATCAGATTAGTGAACAAGTTTTGATTGAAGATCAGGAGTTACTTTCGGTAAGTACAACTGTAGACAGGTATCTCAAATCCATCTCTTCCAACTTAAAACTAAAACTCAATTATAGTCAAACCGATTTTATCAACTTTGTCAATGCCTCAGGAGCCAGGGAAATCAACAACCAAAGTTTTGTGTACGGACTCGAGTTAAGGTCTGGTTTTTTGTCGGGTGTTAATTATCATTTGGGAACTGAATTTAGGACTTCAGAAGTCAAAACCACTCAAAGTAATTTCAGCAACAAGTTTAGCAATACTGATAATTTTTCCTTTTTGGATTTGAGTTATGTCTTTTCAGACCGGTTGAATATGACCTTAAATACAGAGCGTTATTACTTCGGAAATCTGAATTCTGACAAGAATACGTATTACTTTTCAGACTTTTCAGCCATGTACACCACAAAAAATAAACAACTAAATTTCGGGTTAAGTGCAAAAAACCTATTCAATACGGAAACCTTTACCAACTTCTCTATAAGTGATATTTCTACAAGTACAACTAGTTATAGGTTATTACCGCGGATTATAATGCTTAATGCCAACTTTAAATTCTAAGACTTGTTTTTTTCTTTCAATAAATCCCGAATCTCAGCTAAAAGCTGAATATCTTTTGGGGTTGAGACAACAGGATTGGTTTCGTCCTGAGCTTTGGTTCTGAGTCGGTTAAAACCTTTAATCACCAGAAAAATACAAAGTGCAATGATCAGAAAATCTATAGAGGTTTGAATAAAGTTACCATAAGTTAGCTTCAAGGCTGGCTGTATGACGATTTCATCCTGAATGACTTCTTCTTTCAAGACAACACTCAATTCTTTAAAATTGATATTACCTAATACCACGCCGAGCAAAGGCATAATGAGGTCATTTACCAAGGAGGTCACTATTTTGCTAAATGCTGCACCAATGATGATACCAATAGCCATGTCGAACATGTTGCCTTTAATGGCAAATTCTTTGAATTCTTTTAAGATTTTCATTTTAAATGAGTTTGAGCTAAAAATCAGTTTTAGGAAATATGAATTTCAAAAGGCATTTCAAAAGTTACCGGCTTGGCATCAATTTCTTTGGACTCAATACGCTTGATGAGCAGTTCAGCAGCCTTTTCACCAATCTTCATGGCTTTCTGGTCGATGTAATTGATTTTAGGATAACTCAGTAAAGCATTCTTTTCGTCAGAAAATCCTATCAACATGATTTTATTCATCAGCTCTGGTTGTTCTGATTGAACGATGCTTTGAAACATAAGAGATGAGGTATTATCTGCTGAAATGACGGCGTCAAAATCATGCAATGAAAGAAAAGATTTGATCAGACTGTGTGGTTGTGAAGATCCTGTAAGGTCCAGTTCTAAATTTGGATCTGGCTCCAAACCATGATCTACTAGTGCTTTTTGGTAGCCGCCTTTTCTTAGTAAACCAATAGGTAAATTTTCAATAGAGCTCACAAAGGCAATTTTGGTTTTGTGTTTTGAAATCAAAATTCTTGTTGCATCATAAATAGACTTTTGATCGTTGATAACTACTTTATCGCAGTCGATTTCAGACGTTGTTCTATCGAATAAGACCAAGTTCTTTTTATTGAGACTGATTTGGTCCAAGTGAAGAAAATCTTGTTTAGAAAGGGTTTCTGTAGAAAGTGAAATTATAAAGCCATCCACTCTTCCTTGGAGCATTAATTCTACGCTTTTTACTTCTTTTTTAAGCTGCTCATGACTTACGCAGATAATCGTATCATACCCTTTAATCGTTGCATATTCTTCTATACCGTGAAGGACTTTCGCAAAAAAAGGATTTAGGATATCTGGGACAACAACACCTATGGTATTGGTTTTATTTACCTTGAGTGCGAGTGCAGTTTTATTGGGTCTGTAGTTATAAAGCTCTGCCGCTTCTTTGATTCTCTTTTTGGTTTCCTCACCAATATCTTTAGCATCATGGAGTGCTTTTGAGACTGTAGAGACAGAAACATTAAGCTGTTT
>Ga0306899_1000502_pt1 | contig 19600 bp, 15 predicted proteins | sample AntRauMFilla3764_FD_190407 | JGI IMG/M metagenome (GOLD analysis project Ga0306899, IMG submission 190407) | Saline lake microbial communities from Rauer Islands, Antarctica - Metagenome Filla 3 #764 (v2) (version 2) | ecosystem: Environmental > Aquatic > Non-marine Saline and Alkaline > Saline ... | reverse complement strand
AGCAATCTGATCCGGAAACTCTCAATCAATGAATAACTTGGAATATTTATATTCTACGTTTGACCCGAATGGCACGAACTTAAGGGACTTTTACATCGTTTTCTTAGATCGCCCTTTCAGGGCTCGATATCTTTAACCCATTGATACCTAGGGCTTTGCCCCAGGCTGACATAGTTTGCCCCGTTGGGGCGAGGGGCTTAAGTTCGTGCCATTCACGTTTGGCCCCTTTTTCCTCCCTCTGGCGCATGATCGGAAACAGGCGAACCGATTTAGGCAGGCATTATTTTAGAAGTTCAACCCTATATCAGTGCCCCATAAAGTCTCGACCTCAGCTTTCCTAATCCCAGTCTTTTACAAAGCACTGTTTCCAAGTTATTTCCCGGATCGACTACTTCTTTGAATAGAAGTCGTCGATCTTCTGGGCCACGTCGCGGTAGGAAATGTCGGCCCCGTAGAGGGCTTTGTATTCGAAGATGGCTTTGTCCAGATCTCCCTGCTGCTCGTAGGCTTGTCCGAGTCGGTAGAGCACGTCCTTCTTTTGCTCATTCATGCTGGGGATTTCGGACTTTGCCGCCTGGAGCTGTTCGGCTGCCATATCGTGGAAGCCTTTCTTCAGATAGGATTTACCGAGTAGAATGAGTGAATTGATACGGACCTTAGGGGAGCGGAGCGCAAGCTGCAGGTTCTCGATGGCCTTATCGATCTCTTCGTCTTCAAACAACAGTTCCCCGAGTTCAAAGCGGTAGCTGAACTCGTTGGGATAACGTTTAACCAGGTTCTCTGTCTGTTCCCGGCGGAAGGTGTGCTCTTCGGCGCGGAGCTTTTCTAGTTCGTCCTTGGCAGAGGCGTTCTCTGGGTTGGCTTCGAGTGCTTCTTCTGCGGCGCTGATCGCTTTTTGCATCTTCTCCCGGTTAAGGGTGCCCACGAGGCGCTCAAGATTGGCGTCCGCGCGACCGGCTTCGAGCTGGCGGGCCTTGCCCACCCATTCCAGGGCTTCGTCATATTCTCCAAGCTTGCGGTAGTTGTTAGCAATATCGCGATAGAAGTTAAGATTTTCGGGCTCTGCTTCGACCGCCTTTTTAGCCTCGACAATCATGGAGCGGAGTCCGGATTCGCCGGTTTTCGCACGTGAGGCCTGTTCGAGCTTCTGAGCTTCGTCCTCATCCTTGAGCTTTCCTCGGAAGCTCTTATCCTCCTCCCACCTGCCCTTCTCCATGGTTTGCTGAACGGAGGCTTTCTTGATCAAACCCTGCACCTCGTCGTCTGCCGGGTTCGCGTGATAAGCGGCATCGCCCACTTCAATCGCTTCTTTGCACTTTCCGATCTCGATGTAGGCCGCCATAAGGAGTTTGGCGCTCTCGGTGTTCGCTTGATCAAGCTTGAAGAGTTCTTCGTAAGCAAAGGCTGCGGTCTCCTTGAGTTCGAGTGCCTCAGCGGCGGCACCAAGCATTTTATGCGCAACTGAATTGGCGGGATTTGCCGACAGCATTTTTTCGGAAGCCTCCATCACTGCCTCGGGATCCTTTTTCAGCTTAGAGCTGCTTGTCATGGCAAAGGGCAGGCTGGTAACCTTACTCATAAATCCACCCAGACCCTTGTTTTTGCCACCTTTTTTTGCTTTTTGCTGGCTCTGACGTAGATATTTCCTGGCCTCTAGGCAGCCAGGCGATCGCCTGACGATATTGGCAAGAATATCGACAGCGTAGGCCGGATTCTTATCAGTCGCTTTGCGTGCGTTTTCTACCTGCTTTTGAAAGCGGGAATCAAGATCTTTAAGGGTAGTTTCTTCCATAGTAGCGTATCCTCTATACCTGACCAAAATAAGTTGACGGTCAACTATGAATTATTCCGAGCTCGGCTTTCGCCGCTTGGACGAGAGTCTGCATGTGTCCCTCAATGGTGGCTTCATCCTGACCTTCAACCAGGAGGCGGAGTTTTGCTTCGGTCCCGGAGTAGCGGACGAGCACTCTACCATTTTCGCCGAGATCTTCGCTCGCAGCAGCAATCGCCCGAGGCAAGTGCGTTAACTGATCCATGGGAATCTTGTGGGCAACGTTAAGATTGAGCGTCTTCTGCGGGAAGAGCACCACCTGCTTCCGCAACTCGGACAGCGGCTTACCGGCCTGGCAGATCAGGTCGATCAATTTCACAACGGCAAGGAGGCCATCCCCGGTAGTGGCAAAATCGGAAAAAATGACGTGCCCGGAGGATTCGCCTCCAATGTTAGAGCCAAGCTCACGCATTCGAGCGGCGACGTTGCGGTCGCCGACTTCCACGCGTTCGACCCGGCCACCGGCATTGCGGATGGCACGGTCGAGGCCGAGATTACTGTGCACAGTGGTCACGAGCGTCTTATTTTTCAGTGTGTCGCGCCCAAGGGCATCTATTCCCAGAAGGGCCAACAGCACCTCCCCTTCGAGGCATTTGCCCTGATCATCACAAACCACCAGCCGATCGCCATCGCCATCATGGGCGATACCGATATGGGCAGCGTATTCGCGAACTTCCGCACTGAGTTGTTCGGGGTGCTCACTACCGACACCGCAATTGATGTTTGCTCCATCGGGATGGTTCCCGATGAGATGGAGTTCCCCGCCCCAATGCCGGAAAGCGGCCGGAGTCGTCTGGTAAGTCGCGCCATTGGCCAAATCGAGAACGATCTTCCAACCATCGAGGCAGTTTGGAGGCAGCAAAGCGCGAATATCCTCGACGTAGGCCGCAGCGGCGTCGAGCGCAATGGCTTCAGGCGCGGGTGCAGCTTCGCTACGGGGGAGTTGGGCCTCCAGTAGCGCCTCGATCTCCAGCTCGCTGGACTCTGCATATTTGCAAGCTCTGGCGTTGAAAAGTTTTATTCCGTTATCCGAAGCCGGGTTGTGTGAGGCGGTCACTGAGATGCCAAGATCCGCACCTTGCAACAATACGGCACGAGCCACCGCCGGGGTGGGCACCACCCCAGCGTCATGCACACGCACGCCGTGCTGGTTCAGCCCTTGGATGAGTGCCTCACAGAGCAAGGGGCCGCTGCCTCGTGTATCCCGGCCGATCACAGCGCATAGCGGAAGCCCTTGTTTGCCCTGGCCGATGTAGAGCCCGAGGGCCGAACCTAGCCGGTAAGCGAGATCAGGGTTCATCAGCGCATCGCCGTAGCTCCCCCGAATGCCGTCTGTGCCAAAGTATTTAGTCATGAGAAGATAAAAATTGAGCGTTAAAAGTTTGGGCACGTCTGAGCCAACGGGCGACACTCCCATCGCGTAAGAGTTCATCCGCCATTCGAATACCATCTTTCAAATCAACGCCCTGTCGGGAGGCCCAGAGCGCGGCCCCAGCATTTAAGAGTATGGAGTTCCGGAGCCCCGGCGGCACCAAATCGTCCTTACCGGTTAAAACACAGTGGAGAATAGCCAGATTGTCCTCCATCCCGCCACCGGCCAGGTCGGAAAACTTGCATGCCGGAAGGCCGGCATCGCGCGCAGACAACGCACCGGAATATTTGGAGAGTTCGCCGATGCCTGCAACTTGATTGGTGCCTGCGCAACTCAGTTCATCGAGTGCGCGGTCCCCCTCCGGAAAGCCGTGCACGACCAAGCCCGCTTCGAGCTCAAGTGCGCCCAGTGCCTCCGCCAGCGGCGCAACCCAATTTGGCGCGAAGACGCCTAGAAGCTGGTGTGCGGGGCGACCGGGATTGATTAGTGGCCCGAGCAGGTTGAAGATGCTGCGTATCCCCTCTGCTGCCATCGCCTTGCGCACCGGCATGATCTCTTTAAAAGCCGGATGAAAGGCAGGTGCATAAAAGAAGCAAAAGTTAAGCGCTTCGAGGCACCCACGGAGTTGTTCGCCCGATAGATCCAGACGAAATCCGAGGCCCTCCAAGAGATCCGCACTCCCACATTTCGAAGAGATCGAGCGATTGCCGTGCTTAAAGACCGGCACGCCTGCCGCCGCCAGGATAAAGGAAACTGTCGTCGAAATATTAAAGGTGCTGGAGCCATCGCCGCCCGTGCCACAAACATCTATGGCTCGGTCCGCCCAGGCACCGACTCCCGGATCGATCGCCATTTGCCTAAAAGTGCTGGCAAAGGCGGCGACCTCTACAGCCGTCTCGCCCTTCTCGGCGAAAGCTGTAAGGAAGGCCTGCTTCACAGAAGGAGACACCTCCGCATCCGCCAGAAGTGTCGCCGCCTGCCCCGCCTGGTCGGGCCGGAGATTTTCTCCCGCCCTGACCAAACAACTAAGTTTTTCTAATGCATCGTCCATCTTTACCGTTTTCAGTGTAAGCAAAGGTAATAACCCGCCACGACAAGCAAAATTAGTTTTCGACTTTTCCTCAAACCACCGACACCTAAGTTGATTTTATGCATTGGTTAAAAGCTCTTCTGTTCTCCTTGACTCTCCTGTCCCCACTTCAGGCACAGCTCGAAACGACGACGGAAACCGCGTCAAAGAAGCTGAGCTATCTCGATGCAGTCATCCTCGGGCTGGTCGAGGGGGTCACCGAATATTTGCCGATCTCCTCCACTGGCCACCTCATCCTGACGAACCGGTTACTGGACTTGGATGCGGATACTCCGGTTTTTGATTTGGAAGGAAACCCCATTCTGGTGGAGGATAAAACCACCGGTGGTGTCCGCCCCTACACCATCGGTGAGGCGGCCTACGCCTATGTGATTGTCATCCAGGCGGGTGCAATTGTCGCCGTCGTCCTCCTTTACTGGCGCACCATTTTAAACATGGCACTCGGCTGCATCGGACGGAGCGAGAGCGGACGACGACTGGCGCTAAATCTTATTATCGCCTTTCTTCCCGCCGCCTTCATCGGCCTGTTGCTCGACGATTGGATCGAGTCCAACCTAGGGAACAACATCCATGCGGTGGCGGGTGCGCTGATTGTTGGTGCTTTTGTGATGTTGGGAGTCGAGCACTGGCGTAGGCGTAAACGTAAAGCAGCGATTGATCCGGAAGACGGACCCGAATTACACGAACTGAGCCTGAAACAGTCGTTAATGATTGGCTTCATTCAGTGTTTTGCCATGTGGCCGGGCACCAGTCGGTCGATGGCTACTATCGTCGGCGGCTACCTCGCCGGACTTTCCCCCAAACATGCTGCTGAATTCAGTTTTCTCCTTGGCCTCATCACTCTGACGGCGGCTTCCGGGTATAAATTCGTCAGTAATGGTGAGCAAATGCTGGCCGCGCTGGAAGTCGGTCCCGTGCTGACAGGCTGCCTGGTGGCTTTTGTTTCTGCCGTTCTTGCGGTAAAGTGGCTGGTTGCCTTTCTCAGTAAGCACGGCCTGGCGCCTTTCGCCTGGTATCGTATTGCTTTAGCCATCGCCGTTTTTATGTTAATGGGCTCGTAACGGACGCATTATAAACCTCAATCTTTAAACTTTTAAGAAGACCATGAAAAAAGTAGCTGTTATTCTCTCCGGATGTGGTGCCTACGACGGCACTGAAATTCAAGAAGCCGTCCTGACCTTGTTGGCACTGGACCGTGCGAAAACAGAAGTCACTTGTGCGGCTCCGGATATCGCACAAAAACACGTCATCAACCACATCACCGGCGCCGAGATGGTGGATGAACACCGCAATGTCATGGTGGAAGCATCGCGTATTTCGCGCGGGGCGATCCAGCCGCTCGACAGCCTCGATATCGGTGATTTCGCCGCGATATTTTTTGTCGGGGGCTTTGGTGCCGCAAAAAACCTTTCCAGCTATGCCTTCGATGGGGCCGAATACGACGTGGACCCAGAGGTCATCGATCTGATCCAGCAGGCCCACGCAAAAGGCACGCCCCTTGGCTTCATGTGTATCGCGCCCGTCCTCGCCGCCCGCGCACTGGGCGATAAAGCGGTGCAACTGACGATTGGGAACGACCCCGAGATCGCGGCCGCACTGGAAGCGAAGGGTGCAACACATATCAACTGCCCGGTCGATCAAGTGGTGACCGACCAGCAAAACCGCGTCGTCAGCACTCCCGCTTACCTGCTGGCAAACTCTGTCACGGAGGCCGAGGCCGGGATCAACAAACTCGTCGCTTCCGTGCTCGAACTTACCTAGCTCCGAATTTTTCACAGTATTGCGACTTGACGAGCGCTCCGAAGCCTATTTACTCCACAAATTCTGCCTAAAGCCAAAAGCCAAAAGGTAAAAACTTTTAAATTGGAGACATAATTCATGGGCCAGCCAAAACGCAAACAATCCAAGCAACGTAGCCGCAAGCGCCGCGGTGCAGTGCAATTTCAACTGCCGCAACTGGCAAAAGACCCGCAGGACGGTACACTCTATCGTCCGCATCGCGTGAATCCTGCCAACGGCATGTATCGTGGCCGCCAGGTCATGGATGTCGAAGTCTAGACTGATTTACGCGAGATAATCGCTCCAGCTAAGGAAAATCACATGGGCGCACCCGCGGGCAGATGCACCATCGCGGTCGATACCATGGGCGGGGACCTCGGTCCCACGGAGTTCGTCCGTGGGCTTTTGTATGCCGCCGAAGAACTTAAACTCGACTGCGACTTTATTATGGTCGGCAAAGGTCGGCTGCTGGAACGGCTCCTGAAAGTCCGGAAATTCCGGGGGGATCCGGCCACAGTCCGGATCCACCACGCCAGCCAGGTCATCGGCATGGAGGAAAAGCCCATCCAGGCGCTGAGGAAGAAAAAGGACTCCTCCATGATGCAAGCCATCGAACTGGTCAGGGACGGCAAAGCTGACGCCATGGTCAGCTGCGGGAACACCGGAGCGCTAATGGCTGGTGGCACACTGCGCCTCAGGCCTATGGAAGGAGTGGATCGCCCGGCACTGGGAATTATTATCCCCAGCCGAAAAAAGCCGTGCGTGCTGATCGACGTCGGGGCCAACCCAGAGTCTGACGCCACGAATTTACTCCACAACGCAATTTTAGGCTCCAACTACGCCAGAGCCGCACTTGGCATCAAGCATCCCAAGGTCGCCCTGCTCACCATAGGAACCGAGGAAGGCAAGGGCAACGGCCTGATCAACCGCACACACATCATGATGCAAAAACTGAACGGCATCATCAACTACGCTGGGCCGATCGAGGGCTTCCAGATTTTTGATGGTAATGTTGACGTGATCGTTTGTGATGGTTTTGTCGGTAACGTTGTGCTCAAGTCCAGCGAAGCTCTTTTTGGCTTCATCGGCAGCACGATCAAGGAGGAAATGATCCGTAACCCGAAGCGCATGATCGGCGCTGCCCTCTCAAAATCAGCCTTTCGTGACATGAAGATTCGCATCAGCCCCGACCAACATGCCGGTGCGCCTCTTCTCGGCATTAAGGGCAATATCCTTAAAACTCACGGCTCGTCCAACTTCATAGCCATTGCCAATGCCATGCGTATCGCCAGCCAAATTGTGCGACATGACATGATCGATTCAATCCACACGGAGATTAATCAGGCCAACGCTTTGATTCGTCCTCCAGACAACAAGGAAGCCCCCGCACCAGCATCCGACGCATAGCCCCATGGTCCGTCAAAGCTCATCTATCATTATCCTCGGGACGGGATCTTACATCCCCGAAAAAGTCGTGACGAACCATGACATGACTCTACTTGTGGACACATCCGACGAGTGGATCCGCACCCGCACCGGCATCTGCGAAAGACACTTTGCCGCCGAGGGAGAAGCGACCAGTGACATGGCCACTGCCGCAGCAAAAAAAGCGATCCAAGCTGCGGGTATCGACGCGGAGGAAATCGACCTCGTCATTGTTGCCACCATGACGCCGGATATGCCCTTTCCCTCCACCGCCTGTTTGGTACAGCATAAAGTCGGGCTCCGTAGAGTAACGGCTTTCGATGTGCAGGCGGCCTGCTCCGGCTTTGTCTATGCCCTCAATATTGCCAGTGCCATGTTGCATTCCGGCAGCTACAAAAAGGCGCTGGTCATCGGTGCGGAGAAGACCAGTCCCATACTCGATTTCCAGGACCGGACGACTTGCGTCCTGTTTGGCGATGGTGCCAGTGCGGCCGTCCTGGGCACCAGCCCGGAACCGGGCGTCGGCATACTCGGCTCACTGGGTGGGTCCGACGGCTCAAACCCTTCGCTCCTTTACCAACCCGCCGGCGGTAGTGCCATCCCGACCTCGATCGATTCCATCGAGGCCCGGCAGCACTTCCTTAAAATGAACGGTAAGGAAATTTTCAAATTAGCCGTCCGTGTCATGGAGCAAGCCAGCGTCGAGATTCTAGAGCGGCACGGCTTTGGAACGGAGGACGTCGATCTAGTCATCCCCCATCAGGCCAACATGCGCATTATCGAGAGTCTCGCCAAGCGCATGAAAGTTCCGATGAGCCGCTTTCACAACAACCTAGACCGCTTTGGAAATACCTCTGCCGCCTCGGTGGGCATCGCTCTGGACGAAGCAATCCGCAACGGGCGCGTGCAAACGGGTAGCCTGGTGCTGCTAGTTGCCTTTGGGGCAGGCTTGACCTGGGGCGCTTCTCTGGTCAAATGGCCCTAATTATTATGCAACGACTACCGCTCTTTCTCTCCTTTCTCCTCCTCGCTCTTGCTGGCCAATTAAATGCACAACTAAGCCTGAATCCGTTCAGCTGGTTTGGCGGGAACTCCCAGGAGGAGTCGCTGACGCTCGATGTCGCCACTTCAGCCGACGAGGCGGCCGCAGCCTATCTTGTCACGGAAGGTAAAGTCGAACTAGAGGCGGGAAATACCGGACGCGCAGACCGTCGATTCAAAAAAGTCATCAAGCGCTACAGCACGACGTCGGCCGCCGGAGAAGCACGCTATCTGCGGGCCAAAATTCTCATGACCCGTGGGAAATGGAAAAAGGCCTTTGAAACCCTGCAGGAAATCGTTGAGCAAAATCCCAACTTTGAGCAGTTCAACCAAGTCATCAGTGCGCAATTCGACTGCGCAACGGCCTTGATGGAAGGGGCGCGCGGCCGCATCCTGTGGATCATCCCGGGATTTAGGCAGCTTGGTGAAGCGATCAAGCAATTTGAGACAGTGGTGAAAAACGCGCCCTACAGCGACTACGCACCGCTCGCCCTCATGAACATCGCTCTCGTGGCCGAGGAGCAAAAGGACTCCGACATCGCGATCGATGCACTCGACCGCTTGATCAACTACTATCCGCAAAGCATGCTCGCACCCGATGCCTACTTCAACATGGCGGAAACATACTCCACCCTGGTCAAGGGGCCCGAATACGACCAGGGCGCGACACGCCAGGCCATCAGCTACTACGAAGACTTCCTCATACTCTTTTCGCAGAGCAACTTCGTGGGCAGCGTTGAAGCCAACCTGGCTTCCATGCAAAACCTTCTAGCAGAGAGTCGCCTGAAACTCGGCGACTTCTTTTACTACTACCGTAATAACAATACGGCCGCACTGACCTTCTATAACGAGACGATCACCATCGCACCGGAGTCCGAAGCTGCGGATGAGGCCCGCGCCCGGATCCAAGACGTTGAGAGTGGCGTCCGCCCCGTCTCCGGGGCCCAAATCGTGCGGTCACTTCTCCTCATTGACTAACCCGAAAGGAATGACCGGTATGATCACACCCATACATAAAATGATTCAGAGCGCGTTTGCGCTGCTCGCAGCTTTCGCGCTGAGCTTCTTTGTCGGTTGCCAATCCTACCAACTCGGCCATCCAGCGGAACTTCCCTTTGAAACGATCTACATCCAGCCGGCGAAGAACGACAGCTTTGCCCCACAGGCTCAGGCGCTGCTAAGCACCCAAGTCCGCGAAGCCGTCATCCGCGATGGGCGGGTCCGGCTCATCGCCGACCAGAGCGAGGCTGATGCCGTGCTCCTGATGACGCTCACCGACTACACCCGTCGAGCAAGTGCACGCAGACAAGATGACACCGAGGCTGCGCAGAACTTCGACCTCACGCTCCGCCTGCAACTCGACCTCTACGACCAACGAAACGGCAACTACTTCTTTAAAGGCCGCCAACTGGAGGCTCGAACCACCGGTTATCTCAGCGACCCATACGCGCCAGCGGGAGCACGCGATACGCAAGGCCTGATCCAGTCGGAATATAATGCCATGCCACGCCTGGCCCGTGAACTTGGCCGAAAAGCGGCAGATGAATTGCTCAGTGTCTGGTAGTGTTCATCCGTGGTTAAGTCTTAGCCCCCTGCTGATTACACTTCAGCGGACCGGCGAGCACGTCATACCGACCTAGAAGACTGCCATCATTTTAGCAATACTCCTCGAGAATCGCGCGCATTTTGCTCTCCCGACTCTCAATGCTCTCGCAGAGGGCGAACTGAACGCGGGCTCGATTGAGGTTCTGAGCGTCATAGCTTGTCTTAAAGTAAACGTTGCCCGCGAGGTAGTCGGCGAAAAATCGCAATCCGAGTTCAAAGGTAAGGAGGCGGACCGATTCGAAGAGATACTTCTTGTCGTTGTTGGTGAGAAAGCCCTTCGCTTCCGAGAGGTAGCCCTTAACCAGCGCTTCAAAGAGATCGAGGTCGAGAATAACCTCGGTGAGGTCAGTGGTTTCCTCTCCCGCCGGATTGCAACCACTGCGCACGGCATCGCCGAAGTCGTAGTGGATCAGTCCCGGCTTCACTGTGTCCAGATCGACGATACTAGTCCCCTTTCCAGTCAGCTTGTCGATCATCACATTCGTGATCTTGGGGTCGCCATGGATGGGACGTACACAAAGTTCGCCCCGCTCTTGGGCAGACTCTAGAATGTCGGCGAATTCACGTCGGTCCTCGATAAACTGAGCCAACCGCCGCGCCTCGGCAGACAGATTGAGCCTTTCCCGGGCGGCCTCCATCACCAGAGTCTCGTCGTATTGACGAAGATACTCTGGCGTGATGTGAAACCCTGGAAGCGTATCCTTTAATTCTTCAATGGGAAAGTCGGAGATGATACGTTGGAAGTGACCGAGCACGCAACCCGCCTCAGCAGCGTGCTCGGGGGTGCTGATTTTCTCGCAGTTTATCGTGCTGGCGATCATGGAAAGGGCGCGCCAATACCCCCCTTCCTCATCGATCACGTAGTCCTCGCCATTGTGCGCAGGGATGACACGAGGCAATTGCCATATCCGATCCGCTTGGGCTGCCTCTGCGCGGATACGTTCGTGAGCGTAGTCGGTGACCGCCTTCATGTTTGCCATCACAGAAGCGGGCTCCTTAAAGACCGCCTGATTAATTCGCTGAAGGATGTATTGCTCCTCAGAAAAGGTCGTCCGAAAGACCACCCGGTAAGTGTCGTTCACATTGCCGGAACCAATCGGCTCAATAGCCACGAGTTGCCCCGAGACCTGAAATTGCATCGCTATGGTTTCCTCAATCATCGTTTAAAGTTTTTCGGGGGGGATTGTAAAAAAAAAGTTAGATTAGCGTGCGATAGTCACCCACTTGTCAATCCTCTGGTTTCCATAGCGTCCACTTCCTTGCCATGCGAGCAGGTGGAAAATAGTGGCAAGAAGTGCACTTGCACTCGTGAAGCATTCCGCAATGTCTCCTCTATCAAAAATTAACAAAACTCTGGCCTTTGACAAATCCCCAAAAAGAGGTATCTGATGTCTATGCTAAAATTCGTAAAGAGGCCTACTGTTGCCACAATTTGTTTGGTCCTGTCCTTGGCCGGTTCGCTTTGCAGTCTAGCACAGGAAAAGTCGGATGGTCCCTTTTACTATCGGCCCACGGAAGAAAGAGTCCCGGCGACGCTGGAATACGACGTCGCCGTTTATGGCGGCACTCCAGCGGGAGTCACTGCGGCCATCGAGGCTGCCCGTATGGGGCGCAAGGCTGTGTTGGTCTCCACCAACCAACACGTCGGCGGCATGACGTCCGGCGGCCTCACCGCTACCGACATTGGAAACAAGAAGGCGATCGGCGGAATCGCCATGGAGTTTTACGAACGGCTCGGCAAGATCAAGGATTTCAGGCCGTCGGAGGCCGAAACACTCTTTCGCAAGATGCTTGAAGAAGCGGGCGTCACGATTCTCTATGGACGTTTTCTGGAATCGACCGAAATGCGGGAGAACCGGATCGTCTCCGTCACTTTTGAGACCGGCGAAACGGTGAAGGCGGCGATGTTTGTGGACGCCACCTACGAGGGCGACCTGCTGGCGACGGCAAATGTCTCTTACCGCGTCGGCCGTGAGCCGGTGGCGGCATACGGCGAATCACTCAACGGCCAGTGGCAGAACGTCACATGGCAGACGGTGTATCAGTTTTGCGGGCTGCCCGTGAGTCCGTATGTCATTCCCGACAATCCGGAATCCGGCCTCTTACCGGAAATTTCCGCAGATCCCTACGGCGAGCCCGGCGAGGGGGACTACCGCGTGCAGGCCTACAATTTTCGGATGCGTCTATCGAACAAAGAGGGCAAGATTTCTTTCCCGAAGCCCGATGGCTACGATGCCGGGCGCTACGCGCTGCTCGCCCGTTTCATGAATGCGGATCCCGGCATCAAATGGACGCTCAACTACACCACCAGGCCCATGCACGACGGCCCGGTGCAGATGCGCAATGGCGATAGCAACAATGCCGGCAGCATGTCGTCCAATCTTGTCGGCGGCAGCCACCACTGGCCGGATGGCACTTTCGAGCCGGTTTCGTTTGAAAAACTTCCAGCGCCACGCCGCGGACTGCCCGTGCCGCTCCAGAAGTTGTATCAACTGCGCGAGAATATTTTCCAAGAGCACGTCAATTATCAACAGGGATACATGTATTTCCTAGCCAACGATCCGCAGGTGCCCGATGGCCTGCAGAAGCGCGTGAATCAATTCGGACTGTGCCCGGATGAGTTCAAGGAAACCGGCCACTGGCCGCATCATCTTTACGTGCGCGAAGGCCGTCGAATGGTGTCGGGGTATGTGGTCACCCAGCTGGATTGTGAATCGAAACGGGTGGCGGAAGATTCTGTGGGGCTCGCTGCTTACCCGATGGATTCACATCCCTGTATGCGCACGGTGGTTCAGGAAAACGGTAAGGATGTTGTGAGAAACGAAGGAGCCTTCGGACAGAAATGCCCGAAACCCTATCCCATTTCCTATCGGGCCATCGTCCCCAAAGAGGAGGAATGCGCGAATCTGCTGGTCGCCGTTTGCCTTTCCTCTACACACGTCGCCTACGGCTCCATCCGCATGGAGCCGGTGTTTATGATTCTCGGCCAAAGCGCCGGGGCTGCCGCCGCGATTGCCATCAAGGATGAAGTGTCCGTCCAGAAAGTGGACTACATGAAATTAAAAGAGCGCCTCCTCGCCGGCAAACAACGCTTGTAACATGAAGCTCAGATCAGCGCACTTTTAACGAGTTTGTTGCCGACTATCAACTACGGATGGACACAGATGAACACGGATCAGGCAGATACCGTAGCGTGCAGCTTCAGCAAACGTCCAGCATGTTAGCTCAGCACTACTGAACGTTTGCCGAAGCGGCACGCTACAAAGAAATCCTAAAAGATCATACCTTTCGTCATTCGTTATCACACAGTGGGTGTCCTTTATTTCTGCTAGAAAACATTCAATACCGCTCACTGGGTCGCAAGTTGTTTACCTTAATGCGATTAGTGCGCTGCTGAAAAACGAATATCTTTGAGGCTGGTGGACTCAGGGTTTCCTTTGACCAAGCGTGCCGTCACAGTGTGTTTGCCCGGCTTTGAGAATGTCAGGATGCCAATGGCGTAGGCATGGTAGACTGAGGCGGCTGGTTGTTCGTTTTGGAGCTCTCCCCCATCAGAGCAAACCAAATTCCAGATCACCCGATCTTCGCCTTTGTAGGTGAGTTCCACATGATAATCGCCTGCTTGGGCGACCTCGAATTCCCAGGTGACTTGACTCGTTTCGTCCCATTGATTGACTTGATGGGCGAATTTCCATTCACCGAATTTGCTCATCCATGACACCCGTCTCTGCCTGGCATTTTTCACCTTGGCATCCAATGTTGAGTAAGTGTTTGGAAGGTTCGGGTGCAGCGCTAGGCTGGTGTTGATTTCCGGGATTTCGTTGAACTCCAATTGTAGCCGTCCGGCAAGGTCCTGAACCGTTGCGGTGTTTGCTTTGGATAGATCAAACACTGCCCAGTCACCCTGACGACGGACGGGCACATCGATGAGATTGCCATTGTGTTGGTGGAGTTTGGCGGTGGCAATTTCCCCCTGAATGCCAGAGAGCCAGATTTGGCGGTCGGTTGGCCAGTCGAAGATGACAAGGTTGAGAGTATTGTTAGACCGGGTAATGTCGCCCCATGGTTGCGCTCGGCCCCAAGGTGAGGGCGCTGCGTTATAGACTACTTCCGGGTGGCGGCTGATCCATTCTCCGGAGCGTTCTAGGAATTTCTGTGCTTGTGCGGGCACACGTCCTTTTTGGTCGGGCCCGATGTTCAGCAAGTAGGTTCCGCCTCGGCCGACCGTGGACACCAGACGGTGAAGAATTTGTTTTGAGTCTTTCCAGTTCTGATCATACCAAGCGTAAGACCATGAATCGTTGGTGGTGTCACAGGTTTCCCAAAGTCCATCGTGATTGCGCAGAGGGATCTCCATGTCGCCGAGGCTGCGGTAATCGCCGAGTCCTTTACCGATCCTTGAGCACAGCATGGCTTGTGGTTGTTTACTGCGCACCAGTTTTGCCAATGCTTCAACGTCTTCTTTGGGCATGCGACCCGGGGTGTCGAACCAGACAAAGCTCAACGGCCCGTAATTCGAGCAGATTTCGTCCACCTGTGGGTAGCACTTCGATTTGAAGTAATCCGCGAATGTGGCGGGTGAACCATCCGCGTTGTTTTCAGGCCCGCCGCGTCCACCTGGTGCCGTCCAGTCCTGATAGTGGGAATAGTAGAAGCCGAAACCCAGACCTTCGGCGCGGCAGGCCTCGGCGAGTTCTTTCATCGGGTCGCGTCCGAATGGAGTGGCGTCGACGATGTTGAAGGGGTGTTTGGAATCAAACATCGCAAAGCCATCGTGATGCTTGGAGGTGATGATGATCCACTTCATGCCTGCGGCTTTAGCGAGTTTGGCAATAGCGCGGGCATCAAATTCAGTCGGGTTGAATTCTTTGGCGACGGCCATGTATTCCTCCCGTGGGATTTTGAGCTGTCTCAGGATCCATTCGCCGATGCCGTAGAGCGTCTCATCTTTCCAACGGCCTTGCAGGTGAGAGTAGAGTCCCCAGTGAATGAACATGCCATAATTGCCATCACGGAACAGGGCAGCTTTAGGTTCTAACTCTACGCCCTTTTGAGTGGCGGTTTCGCCCCAAAGTTGGTCCATGGATTCCTCGGCATCGAGGGATTGTGGAAGCGCGATAATGACCACGACAAGTGCAATGAGGAAATGAAGAGATAACATGGCGATGCTTAGGTTTAGGTTTAGATACTGCGACGGATTTTCACCCACTCCCCGGTGCGGGGCCAGTGCCATCCGAGACAGACCTTTTATTTAAATGACAGAGACGGAATTTCTTGCTCCTCAACCCACACGCTTACGGGCCCGATCGCTGGAATGAAGCGCTCTGGATTCCAATCATTCATCGGGTAGTTGGCCACGGCAATCGTCACCTTCCCGCCCTTGAGTGCATCAAGGTGCTCCTTCCAGACATGACTGCCACGCAGAGCCTGTCTGCGCCATGCCGTCACGCCTTGGTCGATCTTTCCTAGCAGCTTGCCATTGAGATACACCGCAAAACCTTCGCCCGAGTTGTCGTGGATGCTTCCATTCACCCGAATCCGGTAGCGATGACCTTCCTTGGCTAGTGGAAGCTCGAAGGTCCCACGCATCAACACCACATCATTGCCACAAATCGTAGCGGCTATGGGGCGCTTGGGCGGATACAAAGGGTATTTGGAAATCCATGCATGTTCCTCAGGAACGGCCTCATCCATCTGCATACCGATAGGCGCCTGCCCGCTTTTCCAACCGGCCTTCTTCGCATCGAATTCCGGAGCAAACCAATTCGCCATGCCGGCGGGTGCTTGGATCACAACTGGCGGAGCGCTCTTTCCTTTCTTGGCACCCTTCCCTTTCTTCGCGCCCGCATCTTGGTATGGGCTGTTAGGCAGATCATAACCGATATATTCCCAGGTCGCGTCCTTCATGCCAGCAAGCACCGGCTTCCAGTCGTAATCTTCAATTCCAGCCTCCTGAAAATAGGCAATCGCATCATCCAGCGTATCATCCAGATACTCCGGCGTCTTACTGGGTTGCGGTTGGGCTCCTTGGATCAGTTTTTGCAATTCAGGCTGATTGCGCGGATTCGCAACAAACTCCTCGAGCAAGCCATCGAGAAGCATTGGCTTGATGGCCGCTAGCGATGCCGCCATTTCTTTCTCGCTTGGTTCCGTCTTTGCGGCTTCAACCGCGATTTCAGCCATGACCTTCACTTCACGATTCGATTTGGGCATTTTCGCCGCCTCGCCACCTTGAAGACGAACCATGGCGCGCCCCATCGCCTCACCGATCAGTAAATAGCTTTCCGGGTTGCGATTGTAATGGTAATCTTGGTTACGTGGCGACTCTTCTACCTCGCGCCAAAAATCACGGGTATCGACTGACGCAACCTCCCCGGAAAACTCCGGATGCTGCTTCGGATCACCCACCGCCATCTGGGCCTCCCAAACACCTTTCCATGGACCTAGCATCAAGCGGTATCCATGAAAACCAACCGTTGCCACCACTGCTGGCATCTCCGGTGCGTTGAGATCCTTACGCAGGTCCTTGATCAAGTTGACCAAGCACGCCTCGTAATCCTCTTTAGTAGAACCACCGTCCTTATGACCCTGGAACCAACCGAAACCGGCAATCTCGTAGCCCTGCCCCTTGTAGCCGGGAATGACCTTGTCGATATTGGCGAGGGTTTCGCGCACACCTTTAAGCATCAAGCGATATTCCAATCCCTCATAGTTGTTTTCCGGATCATTACGACCACTCGACGGCGGGCGAAAATCAAACTGCAAGGCCCTGTTCCCCATGGCCGTCTTAATGAGAAGCACCTGCTCACCATGAAAGCTACCCATGACATATCCGAACCCAAGCTCAGGACCGATGCTTCTGCCATTTGACGCGGCACTGAGGGGACTACCTTCCCCTTCAGCCGCGACACGCGCCTCTTGAAAATACACATCGTTGCGCACGGTCCAGTTACCCTCATCATCGAGGAGGTAGGGAAACTTCCCGTCTTTCCTGGTCAGGGTGTTGAGGTCGCCCTTGCCCACCAGATCAACCTGCTGCAACCAGAAGGCCGCGGAACCTCCCTTGTAGTAGGCGATTTCCAAGGGGTAACGCTTGCCTGCCTCGAGCGTGACCTTCGTCACCACGGGATTACCACCGGCATCCTTTCTGTAGACTTCCTTGCCCTCAATCGTCGCAAGCGCATGTGCGCTCTCGCCAAAACCCACGTGAACGAGGTAAGTGCCGGTGTCTGGCACATCGATAAAAGCATTCGCCACAGGCGTGCAGGCACCGTCGATCGTTGGGACTTTCTCGGCAACCGTGCCCAGAGCCATCGTGGCGGTTTTCGATGGAGTCAGTTTCGAATAATCCGCATTTGGATCATACGCACCCTTGAAAATGGAAACCACAGCACCCGATTCCGCCGCTGCACCAGCCGATTGATAAACACCATGTGCCCTAAGCGCTGGATTGTTTCTCCAAATCCATCGACAAGCGGATTTTTTGCGACTGCCTCCCGCAGGCATCAAACCGGGAATCACCGCCGGGTCCGCAGAGAGATAAACACTCGGGTATTCCGGCCGAGCACCTGAAATATCGCCCATACCGACCATATTCGATTGTCCGGCAAGGATATACACTTTGACCGGCTTATTAGAATTTCCAGGCTCACCGTCCGGACGAGCCAAATTTAGTGGCACCTCGGCTGCAGTTGCCTGAAATACCATGACGGCCATCGCCACGACAACACTTGGGTTTATCTTCATCTCGACAACTCTTTCATACTCATCGCATCAAAGCAAGATCGACGAAGGGGTTAAATCTGGGCTTACTTTTTATCTCTCGAGTAAAAACTGCTTAAAAAGTTCTGCATTTTTAGTTTAGGGTGGAATGTATTTATTTAATGGGTAGTTTTAAACAGACATGCCTGAAAAGTCTGCCACTGCCAAGTTAGAGCAAAGCATTGAAAAATATTTTGCAGCGTATTCTGCACGGTGCGTTGCTTATGCGGCGGCGTTAACCGGAGTTGTTTCGACCTTAGCAGGATTAGTTGCTTACATGGTCACATTAAGTGAGCTTGTCGCTTTGGTTACTTTTCTGATCCTTGGGTTGATCTTTGTGAATGTCGCGATCCTCATGATTGTGCCACCGACTCGTAGGTTAGTCGATGCACGAGCACTCTTGATCGATGCGGTGAACCAGCCGAGCCTGATTAAGCTGGTGAATAAAAACTCTGTCCGGATTGCACCCAAAAACGGCAGTGCGCGTGATCTCCGTCCATTCGAGTTGAAGGCTTGGGAAACTATTGTGATGCCTTTTTTCATGCAAGCGATCGCCTCACAGGAAAAAATATTTCGTCAGGAATTAGAGGTCGAACGGCAAGGCGACACTCTAGCTAAGCTGGACTCCGAACGTCAGGAATTAGTCACGCAGACGGAGCGCTTCGAGTGCGAAAAGCGACAATTGCTTGCGGAGAGAGCAGAAGTCGAACGTCGCAGTCAAGAGCTAATGGATGCGGAGGAACTTGTTATCGCCCGGTTGACGCAAGTCGAAGAAGCCGAAACGCAGATGGCGCAGATTCGAGATGATTTGAATTCGGATACTATGCGGGCGAACGCTTCAAATGATCCTGCTGAGACGAAGCGCAAAGCAGACGAACTGGCGAAGAGAGAGGCAGACGTCGAAGCGCTTAAATTTACTTTGATGGAAGACCGCAAAATCGTGGAGCAACAGAAGCGGGAACTGAATCAAATGAAGGGCACCATCCTCCAAGAATTTGAGGCTTCACTGGGCGGACAGGTTACTGGTGCTTCTGATCCCGAGTCAGAATCGCTCCAAGCGAGCTTAGAGCGGCGAGCGGCTGAGTTGGAAATGGCGGGCAAAGAGTTGGAGGAACGCTCACGGTATGTTGATTCTGTCGAAGATTCCTTGGTCGAACGTTTGGGGCAATTGACGGAGCGAGAAGCGTTCCTAGAGCAAGGCGAAATCAATCAAGGGATTCGCTCGGATTAAGCCTTAGAGTCCAACGGGGCCATTCGGGTCATGTCATTACCTTGTAGGTTCGAAGCAAAAAATGATGCCCCCTGCTTCTGTATTTTCCTTAAAAGCCTCAAGAAGTCATTAAGATGTTTCAAGCCCCGTGCTTTCAATCTCTGATTAAGACGATGCAACCGGTTCAACCTGGAGATTTCTGAATGAACGCAAGTTACCCCACTCTCCTGAACGCATGGGATAGGCGTCCCTTTTTCGCTCGAGTCCATAGCGCTCCCTCATTCCCGCCCCGACTTCTTTCAAAAACGAGGCCGACCCAATCGCTGTCCCCGCCGTGAAATAGCGAACACGCAATCGAAGGACATCGGAAAGCGGTAACTTGCCCTTGTTATCCAGCACACGCCGAACCGTCTCCGGGTCGATGCGCCCGCGATCCTTTCCCTCAACCCCCTTACTGGAATAGCCCTTTCCATAGAGAATCAGATT
>Ga0306899_1000500_pt1 | contig 19671 bp, 14 predicted proteins | sample AntRauMFilla3764_FD_190407 | JGI IMG/M metagenome (GOLD analysis project Ga0306899, IMG submission 190407) | Saline lake microbial communities from Rauer Islands, Antarctica - Metagenome Filla 3 #764 (v2) (version 2) | ecosystem: Environmental > Aquatic > Non-marine Saline and Alkaline > Saline ... | reverse complement strand
TTCCGTATCCTGTGACCTTAAGTTGGATGCACGCGAGAAAGTTGAGGAATTCAATAAGGATACGGATATCGGAAAGGAGTCGGATGAATCCTTCAAGGAGCATTTCGGCGATATCAAGAGTGCCTCCTCAAAAGACTCGCTTTCCTTTAGTGCACGTTTCCTGAAGGCTTATCCGAATAGCATCAAGTCCCTCAACGGGCTTGCGCGCGTGGTTGCGGTTGGAGGCGAAAAAATCCCGAATGCAGACGGCTCACTGACTGTCAAAGGTGCCGACGAAATTCTGATTCTTGCCGACATACGCCTGCCACGTGAGAAGGGCGTCACGCAGTTTGATGAACTGGCTGAAGAGCTTGCCGCAGTTCCCGCCGATTATGATAAACTACTCAAGCGTCATGCCAAGATTCACGGCGAGCTCTTCAAACGCGTAAAACTCGATATTGGTGGTAGCCCTGAAGACCACATGAAGACCACCGAAGAACTGCTGGAGATCTCGACCTGGCAAAATATCAACAAGGCCTTGATTGAGAAGCAATTCGACGCGGGCCGCTACAACATCCTTTGCGCTACTGGCAAATTGCCACCGAATCTGCAAGGTATCTGGGGTGGCACCTACGTGCCGAACTGGGCCAGTGATTATACCCACAACGGCAATGTGCCCTCAGCGATCGCCGCCAACTTGCCCGGCAATATGCCGGAGCTGACGCTCGCCTATACCAGCTATATCGAGTCGTTGATCCCTGACATGGAGCTCAACGCCAAGCACTTTTTCGGCGCCCGAGGCATCGTCCTGCCGTCCCGCTCCAGCACCAACGGCTACAATAATGCACTGAACCCGAACTTTGCCGGTGGCATGTGGGTCGCCGGTGCCGGCAAGGCCGCTCATTTCTTCTACGACTACTATCTCTACACAGGCGACGAGGACTTCCTCGCCGAACACGCCATCCCATATATGGAGAAGGTCGCGCTGTTTTTTGAGGACTTCCTCTACGAGGGGCCCGACGGCAAGTGGATCTTCTCGCCTACCCAGTCGCCGGAGAACTGGCCCGAAGGCAGTAAGTCCCAGGCCACCTTCAACGCCACCATGGACATTGCGGTTGCCAAGGAGGTGCTGAACAACTTAATCGAGGGCTCCCGCATCCTCGGCGTGAACGAAGATAAGATTCCGGCATGGGAAAGCATGCTCGCCAAGATGCCCCCCTACATGCTCAACGAAGACGGCATCATTAAGGAGTGGCTCACGCCCAAATTGGGCAACAACGACAAACACCGCCACTCGTCGCAGCTTTACCCGCTCTACTACGTGATGCCGGACGAGATTGAGGCCGACCCGAAACTGAAGGAAGGTTTCCGGAAGAGCGTGGAGTTCAAACTCGCTGAACACTGGAAGGATCCGGAGGACCGCGGTTTTATGTCCTTCGGCCTCGTCCAGCTCGGCCAAGTCGTCTCCACCCTGGGTGACGGCGAACTCTCCTACCTCTGCCTGCGCCACTTGGTGAACCGTTTCTGGCTCAACAATTTGGCATCGATGCACAACCACCGCCACCTGTTCAATATGGACATCAGTGGTGGCCAGCCTGCATTGATCATTCAGATGCTAGTCGGCTCAAAACTGGGTGAGATCAGACTACTTCCCGCGCTGCCAGCGCAATGGCCCGAAGGCTCCATCGAGGGCGTGCTCGCTCGCGGTGCCATCGAGATCGAACGCTTGGAGTGGAACCCGGAGGAAGTTGAGCTGTCCTTACGTTCGAAGAGCGAACAGTCTGTTAATCTAAAACTCGGCGATTCATCGAAGCAGGTAGCTTTGCCTGCCGGTAAGACGGTGAGCCTTCGACTCAAGCGTTAAGTATGGACTCGAACCCTCCCAGTATTTTTAATGACGTGCTTGGGCCCGTCATGCGGGGCCCGAGTAGTTCCCATTCAGCCGCCGCCAATCGTATCGGCCGTCTCGCCCGCGATTTGGTCGCCGACCCGATTCGGAAGGTGCTCGTCCGCTACGATCCGAATGGATCACTGGTGACGACGCATAAGGACCAGGGCACCGACCTTGGACTTTACAGCGGCCTCCTCGGTTGGACACCGGAGGATTCCCGCATCCCCGGATACGCCGCTGGTCTCGAAGAGGCGGGCATCGAAGTTGATGTGCGCTATGAGGCTTACGATGCCCCACACCCTAATTTTTATCGCCTCGAACTGACCGATACGAACGGGCAACTGTTTCGCTTGGACGCCGTTTCGACGGGCGGGGGGATGATTGAGCTACGGGCCGTCGATGGCATTGAGCTGCAGTCTGCCGGTGATTTCCATCACACTCTGGCTTGGTTCGACGCTGAGCCTGAAGGCGATTTTCAGGCCGAGTTTGAAGCCTTTGCCGAAGGCGTGAGCTGGCATGCATCCACTGGGGAAGAAGGCCTCCTGAATATTTACAGTCGTGAGCCGCTGGCGCCAACTCAGCTAGAAAAACTCAGCCAACATCCGGGGTGCCGTCAGGTGCGTCAGTTGCAGGCGGTCCTTCCGGTGTTATCGCAGCGCGATCTAAAGGTCAGGTTTCAGCGTGCCGGTGAGATGCTTCAGCAGTCGGACCTGGTGGATCAACCGCTCGGGCTTTGTGCGCTGCGCTATGAGTGCGAGCGCTCCGGATTTTCCGAGGAAGCACTTGTGGCAATGATGGACGATTTGGTCACTATCATGGAAGCCGCGATTGTTACAGGTCTGGCGGGAACGGATTATGCCGACCGTGTTTTGCCCTCACAATCGCCCGGATTTCAGCGCGCCGAAGACGCGGGTAAACTCGTGCCCGCCGATATCAATAACCGGATTATTCGCTACGTCAGCGCCATCATGGAGGTAAAATCTTCCCTGGGGGTGATTGTGGCGGCCCCGACAGCCGGGTCCTGTGGCGCCATGCCCGGAGCGGTTCTGGCGGTGGCCCATGCCATGGGTAAGGATCGCGGTGAGATTCGTCAGGCCTTGTTTGCAGCGGGTCTCATCGGTGTATTCATCGCCCGCGACGCCACCTTTGCGGCTGAAGAGGGTGGTTGTATGGCGGAAACTGGTTCGGGGGCCTCCATGGCAGCAGCCGCCATTGTGCAACTGGCCGGAGGCACGCAGGCCCAACAGTTGGCCGCAGCCTCGATGGCCCTGCAGAACAGTTTTGGCCTGATCTGCGATCCAGTCGCCAACCGGGTGGAAGCCCCATGTCTGGGGAAGAACATCATGGCCGCCACCAATGCGCTTTCCTGCGCCAACATGGCGCTGGCAGGTTACGATCCCTTGATCCCTATGGACGAGGTGGTTTGTTCCATGAACGAAGTGGCCCATCAAATGCCGCGCGAGCTACGTTGCACCAATCTCGGTGGCCTGGCGATCACACCAACATCAAAGAAGATCGCAGAACGGCTGAATTCCGGATCTGGCTGTGGTAGTCGAAAATGTGCCTGTTGAATTTATTCTGAAGTCAGAAAACAGAAAACAGAGGGCAGAAGCTTATAATTCTAGAGTCACACTAATAAACGCAAATAGCTCAAATTATGAAGACATCACACAAGCAAAGCGGAACCTCTTTACCGGGGCTTTTGAGCTCCTCTATTAGTCGACGTCGTTTTATTTCGGCAACGGCTGCCGCTTCGCTCTTTCAAATTGTGCCCCGTCATGTGATCGGTGGAACCACACAAAGGCCGCCCAGTGAAAAACTCAATATTGCCATCGTCGGGTTGGGTGTGATGGGCCAGCTTAATCTGAAGGCCTGCAGCGGGGAGAATATCGTCGCCCTCTGTGACGTGGACCACAAATTTGCGGCCGCATCCTTTAAGGCCTTTCCTGAAGCCGCCGTTTACAAGGATTACCGCGTCATGCTGGAAAAGCAGAAGGACATCGACGCGGTGTTGATCGCCACACCGGATCACACTCACGCCGTGATCGCTCAGGCCACCATGCAGTCCGGTAAACATATTTTCTGCCAGAAACCGTTGACCCATGATGTTCATGAGGCACGGGTCCTGGCCAGAATCGCCAAGGAAACGGGCGTGGTCTCGCAAATGGGAATCCAGGGACATTCACAGGAAGGCCTGCGCCTGATTTGCGAATGGATCTGGGATGGTGCCATTGGCACGGTGCACGAGGTGGATGCCTATTGTAGCCTGTCCTATGCGCCAGCTGGGCATGCCTGGTGGAGTTCCCCCCTAACTGAACGGCCCGCTGAGGGCTTGCCCGTGCCATCGACTCTCGACTGGGATCTGTGGATTGGACCAGCTGCCATGCGCCCCTACCATACCACTTATCACCCTTCGACCTGGCGTTGCTGGTGGGATTTTGGCTGCGGCATGATGGGCGACCGGGGTGCTCATACCTTGGATCCAGTCTATTCCGCGCTCAAACTCACCGCTCCCACATCCGTCGAAGCGTCTGGAGTTGTGGGCGGAAATGACGAAGTGCATCCGGACCGTGCGGTCGTGACTTATCACTTTCCTGCCAGAGAAGGGTTTCCTCCCTTGAAACTAAACTGGTATGAGGGACAAGAAGCACCGCGCCCGAAAGAACTGGAGGAAGATCGAGGCATGTATAGCGGTGGTGGCGCTGTCTTTAAAGGAGACAAGGGAGCTATCATCTGCGGCGTCTATGGCAATAACCCGCGGCTTATACCTAGGTCTGCCATGAAGGCCTACGAGCGCCCGGAAAAGACCCTGCTGCGCATCAAAGGCAGCCATGAGAACAACTGGATCGAAGCGATCAAAAAAGGCGTTCGGGCCAGTGCTGATTTCGATTATTCCGGTCCTCTGACTGAGGTTGCCCTTCTGGGTAATGTGGCGAAGCGCTTCCCCGGCCAAAAACTGCTTTGGGATGACAAAAATTTGAAAGTCACCAACTTTGATGAAGCCAACGCCTGGGTGAAGCGGCCTTATCGGGACGGGTGGTCGCTGTCCTAGTGAAATTTCGTTATGAATATTAATTTTTAATTTATGAGTGAAAACATCAGTAATTATCTATCCCGGCGCAGCTTTATGACAAAGGCTGCGGCCGGTGCCTTGGCCACCCAGTTTGTCACGCACCCGCTTTTTGGGCAGGAAGCGCCAAGCAATAAGCTGAATATTGCCGGTATCGGAATCGGTGGCATGGGCCGCCCCAACCTGAGAAACTGCAAAGGGGAGAACGTGGTGGCTCTCTGTGATGTGGATTCTCAATACTCGCAGAAGACGCTCGCCGAGCATCCGGGGGCTAAATTCTACCGAGACTACCGGGAAATGTTTGAGGCGGAGAAGGATCTCGATGGGGTGGTCATTGCGACACCGGATCACACTCACGCGGTGATCGCCATGGAGGCCATGCGCCGCGGGCTCCATGTCTATTGCCAGAAACCACTGACACATTCCGTCCACGAAGCTCGCGTCGTAACCGAATTTGCCCGCCAGTCTGGTGTGATGACTCAAATGGGGAACCAGGGGCGCTCCAGCGAATCGATGCGTCTGCTCAAGGAGTGGGTCGAAGCCGGAGTCATCGGTAATGTGACTGAGGTTCGTGCTTGGACCGACCGTCCGGTAGGGGGGCAGCATTATTCGACTTTCAGATTTGGCTCTCGGCCCGAAGGAACGCCTCCCGTGCCGGATTACCTTGATTGGGACCTGTGGCTTGGTCCTGCTCAAGAAAGGCCCTACAACCCAGCCTATCACCCGATGGACTGGAGGGCCTATCTGGATTTTGGAACGGGTGCGCTTGGTGACATGGGTTGCCATATTCTAGATCCGTCTTTTTACGCTCTCGATTTAGGCTCGCCGACAGTTCTGGAAAGCACCACCACGCACTGGAAGGAAGACGTCCTGAAGGAAACCTTTCCACGAGCTTCGGTGCTGCACATGGAGTTCCCCGCCCGTGGCAACAAGCCACCGGTCAAACTGCATTGGTCGGACGGTCGCCTCCTGCCTCGTAGGCCTAAGGAGATGGGCAACGATGTCGAACTCCCGGCCAGCGGTGCCATCCTCGTCGGCGATGAAGGTGCCATCCTGCACGGGTCCCATGGTGCGCATAATTTGCGCATTTATCCTGAATCAAGACGCAAGGCCTTCTTGAAAAACCGCCCCCCAAAAACCATTCCCAGAGTCAAAGGCACCCACGTAGGTGATTGGTTGAGGTCGATTAAGGACGGTAAGCCTGCCAGTTCTAACTTTGACTACGGCGGCGCACTCACCGAAATGGTCTTACTTGGTGTGCTGGCACTACGTGTCCCAAATCAGCGTCTGGAGTGGAATACAAAAACTATGAAGTTCAACGACCACGAGGTCGCCAACGCGCTGGTCAATCCATCTTATCGCGAGGGCTGGACGCTGTAACCTTAAATCAATGGTTCAAAAGAGGGGATTTTTTGAACCGTTGATTGACGCACTGAATCGGTAGGGACTCCGCTTCGTCGATGACGGCCGCTGAGCTGGGTCTGACATGCTCTGCGCAAGTCGCTCCGCGATTTGGTCGGATGTTTAGTGGTTCGTGAGGTAACGGTGTCGCGGTCAGTTGGTTGGAACATTGAGTGCCCGGGGAGTTGGGGAGGGCGACTGTCCTCAGTCGCCGCGAATGTCGTTCGGCTGCGATTTGGTCGGATGGTTTAGTGGTTCGTGAAGTAACGGTGTCGCGGTCAGTTGGTTGGAACATCGAGTGCCCGGGGAGTTGGGGAGGGCGACTGTCCCCAGTCGCCGCGAATGTCGTTCGGCTGCGATTTGGTCGGATGTTTAGTGGTTCGTGAGGTAACGGTGTCGCGGTTAATTGGTTGGAACATCGAGTGCCCGGGGAGTTGGGGAGGGCGACTGTCCCCAGTCGCCGCGAATGTCGTTCGGCTGCGATTTGGTCGGATGAGTTCGTGGTTCGCGAGGTAACGGTGTCGCGGTCAGTTGGTTGGAACATCGAGTGCCTTTAGACCGCATCGCGGCTCGCGGGGACGCTCGCCCTCCCTGTTACCTAACTCTCAGTGTCGACGATGATCGCTTCCGATTTGGTCCCTTTTTGATGCCCTCCCATAAGAAACACCGGGTTATGCGGCTTGCTTTGCGCGGTGGTAGAGAACTTTAAATACCCTGAGAACTTTAAATACCCTGAGAACTTTAAATACCCTGCGTAATTCATGAACTACCAACTGAAAAGGCCGTGCTTATTTAAACAAGGCGCTTGCCAGCGGGGGAGTCGGCTCTTTGCTTCAGGCATGGTCAATTTTCCTCAGCCAAATTTCCTTAATTTCCATTCCGCCCGCGGCATTGCTGACGAGTTTGGCACGCCCGTCTATGTTTATGATCAGCCTTCGCTCGAGGCTACGGCTACGGCTGTGCTGGACTTTCCGAATGCTTTTGGGCTGACCGCGCGCTACGCGATGAAGGCTTCGCCTAATGCCGCGATCCTCAAGCTCTTCGACCGACTGGGCCTCTGGATCGATGCGAGTTCGGGCTATGAGGTGCGCCGCGCCCTGGCCGCAGGCATCGAGCCGCACAAGATCAGCCTGAGCACGCAGGAGCTGCCCGACGATTTTGCCGAGCTTTACGAGCTCGGTATCGAGATCAACGCCTGCTCGCTCAACCAGCTGGAGCGATTCGCGGAGGCTTTTTCGGGCGGCGAAATCGGCCTACGTTTTAATCCGGGTGCGGGTTCCGGCGGTAATAATCGCACCAATGTCGGTGGCACCGGCTCCAGCTTTGGCATCTGGCACGAGTGGTCCGATCAAGTGAAAGCGATTATCGAGTCGGCAGGTCTGAAGGCGGTGCGGATTCACACCCATATCGGATCCGGCAGCGACCCATCAGTCTGGCAAAAAGTCTCCGCCATGAGTCTGGAGCTCGTTCGCCAGTTCCCGGAGGTCACCCGCTTGAATCTGGGTGGCGGCTATAAGGTCGCCCGCATGCCCGATGAAGTGGGCACCGACCTGCAGGAATGCGGTGCACCGGTGGCGGCGAAATTCCACGAATTTGCCCGGGAGACCGGACGGGAGATTCATCTCGAAATTGAGCCGGGCACCTATCTTCTCGCTAACTCCTGTGCCGTGCTGGCCACAGTTCAGGATGTTGTCTCCACGGGGGCGGAGGGTTACGAATTCCTCAAGCTCAATACCGGAATGACCGAGATATTACGCCCCTCCCTTTACGGGTCCCAGCATCCGATTGCGATCCTTCAGGAGGATCCCGCTCCGGAGGGAAAGGATTACATGATTGCGGGCCACTGCTGTGAGTCGGGCGACATTCTTACCCCGGCGCCGGGCGATCCCGAGCTGCTTTCCACTCGCACCTTGCCCGTCACGCAAATCGGCGACCTCTGCGTGATCGACGGGGCAGGGGCCTACTGCGCCGCCATGTCCACCAAGCACTACAATTCCTATCCGGAAGCGGCGGAAGTGTTGATTGATACGGTCGGTCAGGCGCATCTTATTCGCAAACGACAAAAGCCGGAAAATCTCTGGGCAAATGAAGTCTCGATTACTTAGTTGATCTTTCTCGCGGGAGAACCTACCAATTTTTCTGTCTTACCAAAAACGGCCTGTTCTCAGGGCCACCTTCCAACCCCACTACCCGAAATGCAGAACGAAAACGCCCGCGCACATCGCAAGGCCTGTATGCGCCTGACCCTGGCGCTGCTGGCCTTCTGGTTTTTTATCAGTTACGGATGCAGCATCCTGCTCCGCGACTGGATGGATGCGAACCTTCCCAGTATCGGTAATGCTCCCTTCGGCTTCTGGATGGCGCAACAAGGCTCCATTATCGGCTTTATCCTGATTCTGGTCACCTACGCCATTCTGATGAACCGTCTCGATGCCAAGCACGGTTACGCTGAGAAGAAATAATGCTCAAGGGGGAGCATCCCTCCGCTCCTTCCAGTGTTTTCTGATCCCTGACTCCAAACTCCTGCCTCCTGTTTAATGACTCAAGATACCCTCAACTTTATTTTTATCGGGCTCTCATTTGCCCTCTACATCGTCATTGCCTTTCGCTCCAAAGCGGGCTCGACCAAAGAATATTACACTGCTGGCGGTGACGTCTCACCTTTTGCCAATGGCATGGCTACGGCAGCGGACTGGATGTCGGCCGCGACCTTTATCTCCATGGCCGGCACGGTGGCGATCTCCGGCTACGATGCTTCACGCTTTCTCATGGGCTGGACGGGGGGCTTTGTCCTCCTGACCGTGCTGATGGTGCCCTACCTGCGTAAGTTCGGCAAGGCCACCGTCCCTGACTTCGTGGGCGATCGCTACTATTCGAAGCTCGCCCGCGGTGTCGCTGTGGTCTGCGCCATTTTTATTTGCATGACCTACATTATGGGGCAAATGCGCGGCGTAGGTGTGGTCTTCTCACAGCTCTTTGGTATCGGCATTCCCGCCGGCGTGACCATCGGCGCGGCCATTGTTTTTGTTTACGCCGGGCTCGGGGGGATGAAAGGCATCACCTACACGCAGGTGGCGCAGTATTGCGTCATGGCCTTTGCCTACACAATACCGGCCATTTTCATCGCCATGGCACTAACGGGCAACGTGATCCCGCAGCTCGGGCTGATCGGTAACTACACCGCAGACGGGGGCGCGATGCCTTTTCTGGAAAAGCTGAACAACATCAATACCGAGCTTGGCTTCAGTGAATACACCTCCGGTAAAATGAGCACGCTGAACATGTTCTGCATCACGGCAGCGCTCATGTGTGGCACCGCCGGTCTGCCTCATGTGATCGTTCGTTTCTTTACGGTTAAAGACGTGCGCTCCGTTCGTAAGTCGGCTGCTTGGACGCTCTCCTTCATCGCGGTGATCTACCTCACGGCCCCGACCATCGGTGCGTTCTCCCGCGTCAACTTGATCGAAAAGCTCCACAATACGCCCTACGCCGAGACGCCTTCCTGGTTCAAGGAGTTTGAAGATACCGGCCAAATGGCCTGGGTCGATAAGAACGCCGACGGCGCGATCCAATACTTCGGCCCGGGCAAATCAGAGGCGGGCACCTTCTCGGTCTTTCAGGGCAAGAGCCCGGTTTACCCGACCTACGATGCCCCTGAGCGCCAGCGCATCGGCCAATACGGTGAGCGTCTGCTCGCCAGCAAAGCCGATGACTCCAATCCCAACGAACTCTGGTTTGGTAACGATATCATGGTCATGGCTAACCCCTACGTAGCCGGCCTCCCGATGTGGGTGGTTGCACTACTTATGGCTGGTTGTATTGCCGCTGCGCTCTCCACCGCTGCCGGGCTCCTGCTCGTGCTCTCGACCTCCATTTCGCACGACTTGATGAAGAAGATCATCAAGCCCGACCTCACCGACCGGGAGGAAATGAACTACGCCCGCGTGGCCTCCTTCATTGCGCTAGGCGTGGCGGCCTATTTCGGCATCAATCCGCCCTCTGCTTTCATCGCCAAGACGGTCGCCTTCGCCTTCGGACTCGCCGCCTCTTCTTTCTTCCCCACGCTCCTCATGGGCATTTTTTCCAGCCGCATGAACAAACAGGGCGCGATCTGCGGCATGCTGGCCGGGATCTCTTTCACCAGTGGCTACATCGTTTACTTCCAGTTTCTCGGTGGGACCAATGATCAACTTCTGTTCGGTATCACGCCGGAAGGGATTGGTTTTGTCGGGATGTTGGTTAATTTTGCGGTCGCATTCGCGGTCAGTGCCTTCACCCCGAGCCCACCCGAATACATTATCGAGATGGTGGAAAATATCCATATCCCGAGCGATTCCGGTAGTCGTGAAAGCCGCGACTTTGAGATTTGACCTGAGTGAGAGCTCACGGGCTAAAATCAGAGAACCAGGGACGGTCATAATTCAGATAACCTCTATCACCTCGATTATGCCGTTCAGTATCCCGATCCCGATGGCACTACCCACCCTCTGGGCAAGATTAAACAGATACCCTCAATTTCCGGTCGCGCGGTGTGGATCCTCACCATGCTTCCCGGCGCGGTGGCATTCCTTTTGTGTTGGATGATTGGCAACGCAAACCAGGGCATCATCCGCCTTGCGGCGGAGTTGCGGATTCACCGGTGAAGTAGTCCTTGTATTCCTCGAGTTTTTCCTCGAGGGCGGAGGCGACCATGATGGAGGTGGCGAAGAAAATGACCATGGCGTTGGAGATGGCGTCGCTGCGCTCGATGCTGCGGATGCGCTCGGCAAAGGCCTTGTTGAGCTGCTCCAGTTCTTCGTAGGATTCCTTGAGCCCATTAAGTTCCCAGTCGGGTTCCTTGCCTTCCTGTTTAGCAAAATACTGCTTGGTCAGGTAGGCACCGACTGACCGGTAGAGCGTTTCATCTAAGGAGCAGAAAGGCGTGTGGAAGGTGGCCATGGCCCGTAGTTTTCCAACGACCGGGCAGCCGCTGGTCGCCATGAGCAGACCCAGCATCGAATTGAGGCTGCTCTGTAGATCGCAGTCCTGGATATAGGTGCGGCGTTCGGTTTCCACTGATAAGTGGACGCGCTCGATAGATTTAAAGTCTTTAAAAGTCTCCAGGACTTCATGCATTCGAATGGCGGCCGGGCAATGGCTGTGATTCTCCGTCTTGAGCGGACAGCAGGCACACTGTTCATGTTCGAGTTTTGTCCATTCCGGGAAATCGCCGGCGGCTATTTCCTCCGCCGTTTCATCGGCCCCTGAGGTGCGAATGTCGAATTTCATCTGCTTACCACCAATGTGATAGGTATAGCGAACGATGTTTGGTTCGATAGACATGTTTTTGACGTTAGCTAAGAAAATGCTGTCCGCAAGCGGAATTACGCTAGCCAGCGTGCCCAAGTGCCACTCGGGACCGGGTAAGCGTCGTGATCGCCAGTCAGCAGCATTTCCCCGCATTCGACGGATCCTTTGCGGAGCAATTGTTGTAAGAGATTTTTCAATACTATGGGGCTGAACCCTGGCGTGTGGCTGGTCAGGTAAACGAAGCAGGGTTGTTCGCTGAGCACGCCTTTGACGAGGTCGAGCGTTTCCAGCAGGGCCTGTTCAATCTTGTAGAGTTCGCCACCTTTGCCGCGCCCGAAAGAGGGCGGGTCGAGGAGGACGGCATCGTAGCGGTGGCCACGGCGCAGCTCGCGCTGGAGGAACTTGTTGACGTCATCGACGATCCAGCGGATCGGGTGCTCCTCAAGGTCGTTGAGTTTGGCATTGTCACGAGCCCACTGCACCATGCCCTTGGACGCGTCCACGTGGCAGCAGTGCGCACCGCCCTTGGCCCCGGCCAGGGTCGCGCCGCCGGAGTAGGCAAAAAGGTTTAGAAAGTGGAGCGGCTTATTTCGTTTGGGACTTTGGGCCTGAAGTGTGCTTGTGATCCAGTCCCACATGGCGCGGGTCTCGGGGAAAACGCCGAGGTGCCCGAAGTCGGTGGTGGAGAGCTTCATTTTGATGCCGTTGACCGTGCCCACCCACGAATCGGGCAGTTGGTCCCGCCCCGTCCATTCAAGACCTCCCTTGCGGGTAAAGAAGGCATCAGACTGCTTCCAGAGACTCTTGTCCTGGGGTGCCCAGACGGCCTGTGCGCAAGGACGGTCGAGGATGACCCGGCCAAAACGTTCCAGTTTTCGCCCGTGTCCGCTGTCGAGTAGTTCGTATTCGTTCATTGCAGCAGTTCGGCCGCTACTCCGTAGCGAAGGTTATAGAATGAGTGAGTTAGGCTCTTGCGTCCAGCGTGATGGAGTAAAGCGAGAATCGTAATCAGTGCGGCCGGAATAATGTCGGCCCGCGAGGCGGGAAGGTGGGGCACGGTCATGCGCTCGTGCAAGGGTAGGGCACAGAGCTGTTGTTTGAGGGCTTCAAGTTCCTCGATTTTGAGGACGTGGTAGTGCTCATCGACTCTCTGGTGTTTCTGAGCGGCCAGAATGGCACGGCAGACCACAAAAGCACCTCCTGTGGCGACCAGCGTATCCTTCCTAGGTGTGAACTTGAAGTCACTCTGGGAGAGCTCGGCATGAACAAAGGCATCAATTGCGGTCTCCACGTTTTTCAGGACGGGGGCTTCGCGGTCGGTGACAAAGCGTTCGCTCAGGCGGACGGCACCCAGCCTCAGGGAGAGCGCCTGTTCGATTTTTGCTTTTTTAAATCGGATCAATTCAAGGCTGCCGCCACCGAGATCGACCTGAATGTAGTCCTCTGCGCCGGCGAGCTGTGGGTCGCAGGCGAGGCCCTGACCAATGTAGGTGGCTTCTTCCGAGCCAGTGAGCACGCGGACTTTGATGCCGGTCTTCTCAAAAACACAGTCGATAAAGTCCTGGCCGTTGAGTGCGTCCCGCACGGCGCTGGTCGCGACGACTTTTATTTTTTCCGGCTCATATTCCCGGGCCAATCGGACAAGCTCGACGACGCTCTTACATCCGTCTTCGATGGCCTTATCAGTCAGGTTGGGCAGATCCCGGCTGATACCCGCGCTGATTCGTGTCTCAATCGTCTCCGTGAAGAGTGCCTCAATCGACTGGTCCGCTCCCGCGCGAGCGACGAGCAATTTGATCGAATTACTCCCTACATCGATAACTGCAACTGGTCCGGACATGTGCTACTTCTTACGAATCAGATTTGCTTGTTTGTCGAAGGTAAAATCGATGATTTTTCCGGTCATGGTGAGGCGTATCGCTTCTTCGATGACGGCAAGCCGGGGATCGAAATCGGGAAGTGATGGGTGGTCCTGGGGCTTACTGAACGATACGGGAGATCGCATCGAGTTTCTCAATGACTTCATTAGGGATCTCTTCTTTTCGCATTTCTTCTGCGATTAAGAAATATTCGCCTTTACCTAAGTCGATTCCCGTATCGAATAGTATTTGAGGCAGTAAAGTTTTACTAGCAGGTTCAGCTTTGAGCACTGGGCTGAGAGCCAACGGATTCTTAAAGAAAGCCGGAGGTAAATTGTCTTCCAGAACCTTCAAGGCTGCACCTGCAATCAACTCGCCACGCTCCTTTGTAATGTAGCGCCTCAAAACGTCCGGGTGCAGCAAATAACTTTCCGCCTCATAACGCTCCCAAAAGATAACCTCCAGGCCATCATTGCCACTTTCAAAATCCGACATCCCTCGGTTGTCGCCATCTAACAAGAGCATGGCTTTTAACTCAGGGTGAATCGACTTCAACGCGAAATAATGCGTCTTCGCGTCTTTAGATTGGCGTCCTTTATTGTCTTTCCAAAAAGGCATGTTCGAGAACCATGCAGACAGAGGATGTTCTAAAATACGTGCCCAAGCTTTCAGTAGGTCGAAATCTGTCGTCCCTTCCAGATAGACAACGCCTTTGGCGTCTTCAACCAGAAGCAAATCCAGCGAGGACACCCGCTTCAGTGCTTCTCGAACACGATCCCGCTCGGATTTAGACCTAAGTGAATGAGGCTTTTGGTAAAACGAAAGAATATGCTGCGGGCTCGTGGAATCAATCAGGACTTCCGAATGGGTCGCGATGACCAGCTGTCCCCTTCGCTTATGGCAAATCGACAGCAATAAATCATAGAGTTCCTTCTGCAGCAATACATGTAGATGCGCATCCGGCTCATCGAGCATGACTAAACTGGAAGGCCGCGCAAAAACGAATGCTAGAATGAGCAAGACTTGGTGGAAGCCGCTTCCGGTTGTTGATAGATCCAGCGGTGCATAACCGCCAAGCCCTCGCCCCTTCGCCGGGACACCTTTCAAGTATTGGCAGGTTATATGTGGCGTGCCCGTATATTCAGGTTTCAGTAAGCGATACTGAAAAGTAATTTCAATAATTTGAACCAACCGGTTCCAGTCTTCCTCTTTTTCTGAAACTTCGAGGAGCAAATTTCGCAGGATATCGCCACCCTTACCTTGCCCCACAAGCATGTCTTGATAAGGCCGATCATAGCGTGTCTCGTTCACTCCGATTCCGGAAAAAGGCGGCACATAAATCACGCTCACTTCATTTTGCGCCTTCTCCAGGAATTCTAAATCTTCAGCAACCGGCTTTACATGGATTTGCTCTGGCCCTGAATAGCGAAATTCAAATCCAAACTTCCAAGCATTATTTGCAGCATCGATTCCCTCGATCGTAATGACCATCGGCCTAGGCGTCCCAGCTCCTTTACCTTCGACCTCTCCTTTGCGCAAAGAGGTGTGGGTATCCGTCCAGAGTTGATCCATCGATGGCAGGGGCAATGCGCTAAACTCTTGGCGTGTAATCGGCGCTCCAGCACGCTTCGATGCCTTTGAACCGCTATCCGGCCCCTTTTTCTCGCACCACTTTTGCATCGCCAAGTTCCAGACCATAATAGCCTGCAACAAAGTGGATTTACCACTGTTATTAGGCCCTGCGAGCACCGAAACAGAACCGATCCGGAAGACCTGATCTTCAAAGCGCTTAAACGCATAGGCGGAAATTTGGGTGATCATAGTTCAAATGAAATAGGGATTTTCCTTAAAGAGCAACTCTGGTATATAAGAGTTAGTTTTTGTGACGGGCCAGAAACCGTTGGATTTCATTGAGGCGCTTCAGTGGGTCTTTCGCCTTTAAGCGGGGGAAGCGGCTGCCGGATTTGAGGAATTCCCCACTGGCCTGAGCCTGTCGATGGCTGCTGGGCTGGGGCTGGGGCTGAGCGAGTCGGCAGATGAGGCGTTCGCGCTCGCTCTCGACGCGGCGGACCCCGGCGAGTTCGGCCAGAACCCGAATCTCGCTGACGGCGATGAGTGCTTGCGCAGCAAGGGGGAGTTGGCCGAAGCGGTCCTCCAGTTCGGCCGCGATTTCGCGGATGGTGCTGCGGCTTTCGGCAAGGGCGAGGCGGCGGTAGAGATCAATGCGCAGGCGGGGCTCGGCGATGTAGTCAGCGGGTAGGGCGGCTTCGATGGTTTTTATCGTGTCTGAGTATTCGGCCTCTTTGATGGCAGCGAAGCTGAAGCTGCCGGAGGTGCGGCGGGACTTGCCGCCGCCTTCGCCGGTGGCGATGAAGTCGAGCTTCACTTCGGCGCGGATACGGTCGGCGCCGGCCTCGCCTTTCAGGCGGGCCACGCTCTGCTTGAGTAATTGGCAGTAGAGTTCGAAGCCGATGCCAGCGATGTGGCCGCTCTGCTGGGAGCCGAGCAGGTTGCCGGCACCGCGCAACTCAAGGTCGCGCATAGCGATGCGGAAGCCGGCACCGAGTTGGTTGTGCTGCTTGAGGGCGTTGAGTCGCTTCTGGGCCTGATCCACCAGTGCGGCGTGGCGGTGCAGGAGAAGGTAGGCGTAGGCCTGTCGTTTGAAGCGTCCCACGCGGCCGCGAATCTGGTAGAGCTGAGCCAGGCCGAAGCGGTCGGCCCCTTCAATGATGAGGGTGTTGCAATTTGGGATATCGATACCGGACTCGATGATAGTGGTGCACACCAGCACGTCGTAATCGCCCGCCACAAACTTTGTCATGATTCTTTCCAGTTGCCGCTCCTCCATCTGTCCGTGGCCGACAGCGATGCGCAGCTTCGGGTGCATGGCTTCGATTTTTCGGGCCACGCCCTCGATGCTGGCGACGCGGTTGTGCAGGTAGAAGACCTGTCCGCCCCGGTCGGTCTCGGCCTGGATCGCGCTTTTAATGAGGCCTTCGTCGTAGCTGCGCACCACGGTTTCGATAGGGCGGCGGTCCACGGGCGGGGTTTCAATCACGCTCATGGCACGCGCACCCGCCATGGCAAGATAGAGGGTGCGGGGGATGGGGGTGGCACTCAGGGTGAGGATATCGACATTGGTTCTCAGTTTTTTGATCGCTTCTTTTTGCTTCACGCCGAAGCGCTGTTCTTCGTCCACCACCAGCAGGCCCAGATCTTGAAAATGCACATCGCGGCTGAGCAAGCGATGCGTGCCGATCACGATATCGATGCGGCCCCCTGCGAGTTGGGCGATAAGCTCTTTGTTTTGCTTTGGTGTCCGGAACCGGCTGACCATGTCGATGATGATCGGATACTGGGCCATGCGTTCACGGAAGGTGTTAAAATGCTGCTGGCAGAGCACGGTAGTGGGCACGAGGAGGGCGACCTGTTTGCCCGCCAGCACAGCTTTCAGCGCGGCACGAATCGCGACTTCGGTCTTTCCGAATCCGACGTCGCCGCAGATCAGCCGATCCATGGGCTGATCTTTTTCCATATCATCCTTCGTCGCTTCAATGGCATGGAGCTGGTCCGGGGTTTCCTTAAAAGGAAAGGCCGCTTCGAAGTCACGCTGCCAGGGGTGGTCCGGCGGAAAGGTGTAGCCCCCCGACTGCTCACGATGGGCGTGCAGGTGGAGCAGCTCGGCGGCGTAGTCCAGCGTGGCGCGCTCCGCCGCACTGCGGGTCTTCTCCCAACTGCTGCCGCCAATTTTTCCGAGCTTCGGGCGGACTTTATTGAGCCCGACGTAGCGCGTGAGGAGGTGCGACTCGTGGAGCGGCACGTGGATCGTCATCTGCTCGGAAAACTCCACCGAGATCACTTCCTTCGTCCCGCCCTCTATCTCCAGCTGCGTGAGCCCACGGAAGAGGCATACCCCGTGCTGCAAGTGCACCAGTGCGTCACCGTCGACCAGGTCTGTGAAGTCGAGCAACTGATCGACCTGTGAAATGGTGGGTCCGGCACGTTCTCGTTTGGCCGATATTTTCCGCTGTCGCCTGCCGAAAAACTCGGTGTCGGTGATCACCACGAAGCCTTGCCTAGAGGTAGTTAGCGAAAGTGGGAGGGTTCCTGCTGACTTGTAAATGAAGCCGCCGCTGATGGTTCCTTGTAGAAAAGATGGTTTGAGCTTGGCGGTGACCGGGTTGTCGGCAAGGAGCTCTGTGATCCGCCGGGTGTCACTTTCCCCCGCGGTGACGAAGTGGATGGAGAGCCCCTCCTTGTGCCAGTCCTTGAGTTGTAGCTCAAATTTTAGACGGGTGCTTTGTTCGGACTCGAAGCGGTCTTGCCCGATTTGCCCGGCGTCGGAATGAAAGCGGTAGTTTTCCGTGGGTTCGGTGGACAGGGCGATGCGTTCCGCACCCTTGAATAGCTCGTGGTCGGTATCCAATTCGCAGATACAACTGAGCTCGTCTTCGAAGGCGCTGCGATGGTTGAGAAGTTGATAAAACGAGCGCAGTGGCGGTCCATTTTTTCTTTTTTCAAAGCGGTAAGGGTGCTCGCGAACCAGCATAGAGGGCTCCTCTAGGATCCAGCGGATGGGGGTCTGCGGCAGGTAAGTGCTGAAGGCTCCTTCGCTTGCGCTTCCATCGCCGCTGTTGGCGGCAGCCGGGATGGTGATGGAAGCGACACTTTCAGCGCTGCGTTGAGTGGCGGGATCGAAGCTGCGGATGCTTTCAATTTCATCGCCGAAGAAATCGATCCGGTAGGGGCGGGTGGCATCGAAGGGGTAGATGTCGATCAAGCCGCCGCGCACCGCCATCTGGCCGGGGTGCTCACACAGGGCCTCCGAATCGTAATCCAGTATGCCGGTAAGCTGCTGCAGGAGTTCGGCGTAGTCGGCACTGTCCCCGACCTTGAGTTGAATTTGACGGCTCTCAAAAGCTGCTTTTTCGAGGCAGGGGCCGAGCAGGGCCTCCGGCGTCGCAATCAGTAAGCGGTGCCGTTCGGCCAATAAGGCGCTTAAAACGCTCAGTCGTTCGCTGATCCGGTCGAGGCGGCGGTTGGCGTCGATGTCGGGGGGCGGGTCTTCCGGGAAGTGAAGGATCTCCAGTTTCGCCTCGTTCCAGTTCGCGTAGGTGCCGACTTCAACTGCCAGTTCAGCCGCGCGTCGAGGATCGGCCACCAGAACGATGGTTGTCCCGCCAGATTCTTCGCGGGCGAGCGAGTCGAGTAGGGCGGCACGCGCTTGCGAGCACACACCACTGTAAAGTTTGGCCGTCGACTCAGTCATTGTGTTTCAGCCGTTCAAGAGCTGCTTCCGCCGCAGCCATTTCAGCCGTCTTGATGGAGCTGCCCAGGCCTTGCCCCATTTCTTCGCCGTCAAGGACTGCTCTCGCCCGATAGCTTTTCTGGTGATCCGGGCCCTCACTGCGTATGAGCTCATAGTCCGGAAGGACGCCGTCATGGTGCTTCTGAGTCCATTCCTGGAGGAGGCTCTTGGGGTTACGTGTGCTGGACCCTGGCTGGATCGCGTCCAGTTGTACCTGAAACATCTGTAAGAGGCATTCTCTTGCCGCATCGAGCCCACCGTCGAGGTAGATCGCGCCGATCAGGGCTTCGAGGCAATCCTCCAGCATGCGGCTGCTGGGCTCGGGATGGTGCATGCGCTGGCTCTCGCTGATTAAGATGCGTTCGGCGATCCCCAGTTCCCGTGCTTTTGCCGCCAATGAGCGGCCATTGACCAGGGAGGCCCTGGCCCAGTCAAGCGCCCCTTCGTCCTCCCCTGGCATCCGGTGGTAAAGCGCCTCTGCGACGACAAGGTCCAGCACAGCATCGCCCAGAAACTCAAGGCGCTGATTGTTTCCACGTTCCGCATCGCAGCTGGGATGGGTGTAGGCAAGCGTCTCCAGCGCCGGATCGCTGAACTGATAGCCGATGTTCGAGTAGTATTTTTTCATGGGACGTATTTTTTTAAATCTCAGGTGTATGATCTTGATTATCAACTCTTCAGGCCATTATTGCTGGCGAGGTTAAGCCCATACTCATCTTTTAGGCAATGCTGCCTTTCACATAGTATTTACTAGAGACTATTTACTAGTAGAAAAGGGACTGGCAGATAATACTGGACATTTCTGCTTAATAGTGCCATTTACAAATTATGAGAACTCGGAGATTGAAGGTTTATGGTGTCGGCGTGAGTGCCG
>Ga0306899_1000498_pt1 | contig 19710 bp, 21 predicted proteins | sample AntRauMFilla3764_FD_190407 | JGI IMG/M metagenome (GOLD analysis project Ga0306899, IMG submission 190407) | Saline lake microbial communities from Rauer Islands, Antarctica - Metagenome Filla 3 #764 (v2) (version 2) | ecosystem: Environmental > Aquatic > Non-marine Saline and Alkaline > Saline ... | reverse complement strand
GATCCGCCTCCAGATCCGCCGCCGCCTCCGCCGACTCTGGATGCCAATGATACACCATGCGGCAAACCTCCATCTTTTTTTGGTCCGGCAATTCCAGGATTTCCGAATATTCCTGGTCCTTCTCCCCCGAATATTCCTTCTCCCCCGAATATTCCTCCTCCGGATCCTCCTCCGGATCCCCCGAATATTCCTCCTCCGGATCCCCCTCCGGATCCCCCGAATATTCCTCCTCCGGATCCCCCGAATATTCCTCCTCCGGATCCCCCGAATATTCCTCCTCCGGATCCAAGTGCGTCTTGGCCAAATACGAGCTCAGCGAACATTTTTATTATGGACTTAGTAAGATCATCCATGCCTCCCGTTGCCCCCTGAATGACATCTTCAAATGTCTTTCCAAATTCTTCCACCTTCTCCGGGCTCATTGCTTCATCTAAATCACGCCGGGCCTTTTCAAGTGCTACCCCTGAACCAACAACACCTTCAGCTTTTGCTTTTTCCAGCTCTATTATGTCTTCACGGATTCGACGGATCCTACTCCCCTGGGTGTCGTATTGATCTACTACAGACTGCATACGTCCTAGGCGTGCCTCTTCAGCAGCTGCTTCTCTTTCTGCTTGAGCGGCAAGCTTTCCTTTTATACCTAGGATCTCCATTTCTAAGGTTAGAGCCCTCTCCCTCTGCTCAACATTTAACATATTAAGATTGGAACGCTCTACCTCTTTTGCGTTCAGTTGATCCGTTAAGCTTAATTGAGATAGTGCAAACTCGTTTTCAGCGGCATGTATTTCTGCAATCCTTTGAATCCTTTTTTGGGCCTCCTCCCGTGACTTTTGGGATATCTCTTCCTGGGCGTCCCTTTCTTGCTGCATGGCTTCTTCACGTTTTGAATTTGCAGTATCCTCCAGGGAGTTTAATTCACGTTGAAGCTTCATTCTGCGTGTTACCAACTTAGCTTTTTCAAGCTCTCCCTCTTTATTACTAACATCGGTTTCTTGAATCTGCGTATTTAGATCTTTTATCTTACCGAGGATTAAATCTTGCATGTCAGCATTATCTCCGAGAGTGCGAATTTGCTTTTCACGTTCAGCGCGGATTTGCTTTTCTATTGCCAGGACGTTTTTTTGTTGAATCTCAGCCTCTTCTGTCAATCTATTGATTTCTTCTATAGCGGACTTTTGCTCTTCCGTATCTGAGCGCACACGGTCCGCAAAGCTTCCTGCGTCATTTACAGCACCTTCTGCCGTTGTAGGTGTGCCTACGGGTAGTTTTTTATTTGCGTTGGCAAGAGCTCTTTCCCGGGACCTCTCCGATTTGTTTGATATAGATGTGTCCCACAATGAACGAACTCCATCGAAACCAACATTTCTATTCACCGTTTTCCAGTCCCCTATGGCTTCTACGGAAGTTGATAGTATATTTAGCCCCTTTAGTGCTAACGGGAGGGTAGTCTTCAGAAACCTATCCCATGCCTCCTCAAACTCCCTCGTTGCGGATGCAGCTTCTGAAATATCGTCCGCACTTGATAAGCGTCCGGCTCGTTCCAGGTTGTCCGCAAGGTTTCCCATTCCGTTACCCAGATTCTCGAATATCTCCCTGAGCTTTACGCCGTCTGTGCCCCCAAGGATTTTAACCTGAGCCCTGGCAATTTCTGCATTGTCTCCTACTTTGGAAAGAGCTTCCCCGTACATTTCGATCTTTCGAGTGTTAGAAGCACTTACAAATTCTTTTATGTCGATCCCTAATGTCTGATAGGCCTTGTGCATATCTCCCAAAGGACCCAAGAGAATCGTTGAATTCTCGATCAATTTACCTATGGGACCTTCAAGCCCTCCCATATCTTGACCCAGCTTCCTGGTCTCATCCTGCATGACTTGGATTTCATCTGTGGTGAAGCCCAGCTTTTTTGCCAGATTGTCAACTTCCCGTGCTGCTTCCAGAGACTGTTTTCCAAGTCTTAAAGTCGCACCTACCGTGATTGCCGCCCCTAGTGATGCAATGCCTGCCTTCAGTTTATTCACCGAGTTTAAAGACTTGTGGGATCTGTCCGAAAGGCTTTTAAACATGTTACGGCCGGGCAAAGGCTTTGAGGCTTTCTTCTTAGTCTTATCTACTGCATCCTCTACCTGATTGATGCCTTTAAGTGCATCTCCGCGGTCTAGTTTTAGTTTAAGTGTTTCCGTTTGTGCCATGGTTCTAAAGGTTATCGGTTACGCGTGCGCGGGGCAACCGGGTTAGATGCCTTACTTTCTCGTTCTTTATTCATGTGAGAAAAGACCACCCCGTCCAGTTCGCGGACTACTTCCAATAAGGTGACCACATTTAAACAGTAAGCGTCTGCATATACATTTACGTCTGCAGCCTGGATCGGATTTACCGACATGCCTGATTGCCTGTGAGCCTGTAAATTCTGGAAGGCGGACCAATAAGGTAGCCAGCTAGAAGGTATCTTTATTAGTGGGGGCGGCTGTGTTGCTTTCTTATTCTTCCGGAGCCATTGCCTAAGAGTTACTTTCGAATCTTTTCCGGCTGGCTTGTCCCACTTTAAACTATCTTCTAGTTTTTTTTTAAGAGCTCAATTCCTCTGGAACGGGCTGCTTCTGTAAAGTTCATCCGGTCAAGGCAACACCTTAGAATGCCGTCGGAAACTTCAACCATTCTATGGTGCGCCAGGAGGTCCCGTCCGTTCTGCCAGGTGTAAGGAATGGGTCCGTTTTCATCTTCAACCCCGTCCCATCCCAGAAGAATACTTTTAGAAATAGCTTCTGCCGTGATGGATTGTTTTAAAGATTCAAGACGTCCCTTTTCTTCATCAGATCGACGTTCAAAATCTTCCGGGGATTCCATTGTCTGGACATCTTCCCGATGTTCGCTCCTTGCAAGCTCTAAAGCTGCAATGTAGGCCGGGTGCGTAATAGGCCTCACTAGGACTCGAAAGGAGTAATTTCTACCCATTTTGTCACGTGGTGTGCACCAAACGCCGCCGGTTATAGCTTCCGAGTCAGGAGCGTTCTCCTTGAAAATGTTTGAAGATTCTACATTCATTCTGGTTCTGGTTCTGGTTCTGGTTCTACTGTTTCAAAAAATAACCTCGAAGTCGTCCCGGATTTATCAGTAGCTTGTACTAGTATACCATCTGTATACAAAAATGCCGAAATTTGTACGGTTTCAATAGGATCTTTAGGAGGAGGAGGATTCTGATTAGTTGCACACCCCGATAGCGCTAGCAATATGGAAAGAAAGTACTTCACTGATCCCAAATTAGATTATGTCTATTTGAACGGTAAAGTCCTTATCGGCAGGACGGAAAGCTTTCCAAGATACGGACTGCATAACGTCTGAATTTGCGGAAGGTGCTCCCTTATTATTGTCGTTCTGTTTGATTCTAGGAAGGTATACCATAGCCTGACGTCCATCGGTGCCAGGTATTGGGATTTCCAAGGATAGATCTCCGTGTGCCAGGTAGTTATCAAATAGATCGTTGTCGCCTGTGTAAGCTTCCAGGCTTCCAGTGATGTCCGTATAACCGTCACCACGTCGAAGTCCGAAAGAGGATCCAATTACAGGCTTGTCCCGGAGATTGTTTCCGATTGTGAAATCAAGACTGGAAAGGTCTGCAATCTTTACACCGTTTGCATAGATTTGACCGGGAACAGTTGCTGCGCTGATTGGAGTCTCTCCGGCCGCCGGAGTTACCGTTCCAGCTACGGAAGCGTTACCTGTGATCACGTTTTGACCGATGTAAGATGCGGTCATTGTGATTTCAGTTTCCGCGGGTATGGTAATGGCTAGAGAGTTGAGAATCCCGCCGATGAAAGACTCATATTTTCCGATGTCAGTAAATCCTCTTTCAATGTGGACACCAGGAGCATCTTCATTCCCATTCCTTATATAGTTTGCTGATATGCTTATTGCTGCTGTAGTCGTGCTGTCGTCGTCGGATGCAAGTGCACCGTCTTCCAGTTGTAGGAAATTGGATCCGACAGAAACTACCCTAAAGGTGTTGTTGTTTTCAGCATTGGCAGAATTTTCTATCTTCAAAAGCTTAGCGCCTTTGAATAGGTCAAAGTCTGCGGTCTCAGAAAATTCAATTTTGTCAGTTGTCGAATCTAAATCCATCAAACCGGAAAGAGTTGAACCGGTCTCTGATGCCTCTACCAGAACACCACGTAATACTTGAATACGAAATAGTTCAAAAAGGCTCATTGTAAAATCTGCGACAAGTTCACCGGTCCAACGTCGTCCTGTCTCGATGTTATGACTTTGCATGCGCTCTGCTTGCCCTACGTCTTGAGATTCGTAGGATGTCTTAGCGAGGTTGAGAGCCGGTCCGTTTTTGAGGATAAGGCCCTCCATGTCCGGGGCTGCCGGTGTTTCACCGTAGGTTCCTTCTAAATTAAACCGTATCAATTCATTGAGAGTTGTTGCTTCCATTGTTTTCCTTTTATTTGAGTTTAAATGATTTTAAAGGTTAGCAGATTCAAAATGGTTCGGCAAGAGACCTTTTGAAAGGGCTCGGTAAAACGCAAGTTTTCTATCATGCGGGTTGTTTAGCGGTTTGCCTGTCTGTTCCAGCTTTTTCTTTTGGGTCGCAGCTGGTAACTTCTTAAAACGTGCATGAGCTAGGCTGACCTTTGCAACGTCCGCGGATACTTGGTAAGCGTCCATGTAGCTCTTAACTGGGTGGCATACCGTCTTGCAAAGCAATTGTAGGTCTTCCGGCATAACGAAAAGAAGGCGCCCAGCGAAGGAACCAAGGTCCTCTTTTGATTTCAAAGACCCCGCTGCTTTGATGTGATCCACCTCCATCGTTTTTGCGGCATGGAGTTGCCCGCAAGACTCGCACCGGTAGCAATGTTTTATTCTATTACCCAGGCGTTCCCTTTCACTCTCAGGTACTTCAAGTCGTCGTGACTTCATTAGTTCCACACGCATAGGGTGCCTATTCCATGCCCTCCGGAGCTGACCCCTGAAAAAGGACATGTAGGCAGATTCTGTTTTCCAGACTTCCGGGAGGACCTCCCAGGGTGTTTTTCCGTCCAGATTCATAGGATCTCAATTTCTATTTCTGGGTTTAGTAATGCGGTCCCGGTTGCCCTGAATGATGCTTGGATCTGCATACGTACGTACCCGTCCGTCTTTGGAAGCGTCCTGGCGGGAGCATGATCAATGAATATTCTAGTCCCACTGGGTGTGATCTTGATGCACGCGAAGGATAATTTGCTCTCAAAAACTTTGGCTGAGTTTATCAAAGGAGCGTCCCCGGTGTTCTTATCCTTCATAAAGATATCTACAGTCCAGGTTCCTATTGCAGCGTGCTGGGTAGCGTTTGGATCTCCAATGCTACGGCTCTCCGGAAAGATGTCCTCCAGGGTGGCACGTGCGTAAAGATCTCGATCGCGTCCTGTATTCCCGTCGAAGTCCAAAGGGATCCCTGCGGGGTTGGCCGCTTCTTGCGTTACCTGTGAAAGTGCTTTGATAATTTCAATTGAGTTCATCCAAAAACTTTAGCCTTGGCCCGCCTGAGTGCATTTCGCATGAATCCGGTTGGGGCTTGTTGTGAGGAACCATCTTCTAAAAGGATGGCATGGGGAGCAGTGGCTACCAGAGAAAGGATCTTTGCGTTCTCCGGAGGGTTCCACCGCTTCAATCTGTTTACTGTCCTAGCTACCGCAGTGTTCCTGGAGATACTTCCAGATAATGGGATATGATTAGGACGTTCATAAGCTAATGCCGGGTGAATGTTTGATGCGTTCTCCCCGGTGTCGTAAGGGGAAAGCTTCGCCGCTTGAAATCCTGCCTCCCGGATCGTGTCTAAAGACAATTTGTCCACTCTTTTCCGTAATTTTTTAAGTGTTGTTGTCATATTACTTACGAATTTGAAAAATTGTGAGCACGTCTAACACGTTTCGAGAAGATATCACTTCAAATTCCTCCCCGTCTATCACCATCCTTGCAGTAGTGTCCTGATCAAAGTTCCCTTCGATGAGTGCCTTTCGATCTCCTACTTGAGCCCCCCAGTTTTCCCGCTCTCGCTGGGTAAAAGATCCCGTGGCCGCTCTTAAACCTGTTGTCTCTGCATAGGTCGTTACTTGAATCCTTTGAATCGGATCGAATGCGGTACCGGTTAGAATTTTAAGGGTCACACCTTCACGAATAACATTACCTGCCGCATTGAATGCATCGGCGATAGCGTTCTGTATTTGTAGCTTCATCTATTACGTAGTCCGTGCGCGTTGTAAGTGGTGTGCTTGAGGTATTCAACCACCCGGAGGGGTAGCGGTAGGGATTGACCCAGAGCAGGGCCCGCTGCTCCGGATAAAGAAACTGATAAATCTGGAATGCTCAATGATTGGACCTTTCCCTCTCCTGGGGTCTTAGCGCTGAACTCTCCGGACGCGAGGGCCTCGGCAAGCAAGACAGTGGCGACTTGTAAAGACTCCGGAACCTCTCCGGATGGAATGGACCGGTCGCACTCACTTGGTACCCCGTAGTCAAAGGCATGCACACGCGGCCACCCTAGAGCCTGAGTATTCGTCTGTGGCTCCCCAGTGAAATCTGAGTATCTATCTATCAAACGGGACGCTCTGGCCAGCATAAGACCTTTACCTGCAACGTCCAGAGCGTCCCATTCAGAGGAAGGACCCTCGATCTCTAAAAAGGTGTCTGCTTTTCCTACGCTGGTGTAAGAATTAGCGTCTGAATTACCAGAACCTTCTTCTACTACAATCTGAAATGACATTTACTTAGTTTTTGAAGAATTTTTGGCTTTCTTTACTGGAGTCTTTACTCCGGTAGATTCGGATTCTGGTGTATCACCTTCCTTCTTTTCGGATTCACCTTCCTTCTTTTCGGATTCACCTTCTGGTGTATCATTCTGTTTGTCGCCTGAGCCTGTTTTCGTTTTTAAGTGCTCCTGTGGTTCCGATTTCTGGTTTGTTTCCGGAACGATTGGAGCAGCTTCTGGGTCGCCTTTTTCGCCTGTCACTGTGACGTTTACAGTGTGGCCTGAGTATCGTTCCTTAGCTGAAGATACTTTGATCGTATTGATTGCCTTTCTTAGGGACGCAAAATTCTTTACCTGGATCAAGGTTTCTTTGGGCTTAAGAAATCCGGGACTCCGCTTGGATAAAACTTTGTCGATTTGAGCTTTGAATGCGCTGGCTTGTTCAGCCGGGACACGTGAGAGGTCTACTGTTATGTTTTGATTCATGGTGTAAAAGATAGACAAAAAAAAGCCCTCCAGCAAGTGGGTTCCCGTCGGTAGTTTTTTGTGTATTCATAATAGTCTATTGGTCGGGACTCTGTGAGTCACATTTGACGGTATCCTCGTTCCTCGGATGAGAGAACTCAGCGTTAGAAAGAGTATCCCCAACAGCTATCGAAACGGCAGGTTGTCGATTCCCGAGAACCGTAAGAGTAGCTTCACCCTTAAAAAGAAAGCGGAGCCTCCAAAGTATCGAATCGCATTTCCAAATCGAAACAATTTGCTGTTCGCCTTCCGTTTTTGTCGCGGGAAGTCCGTCGATTAAACCACCCATTACGGATGTTTCGTGCGGCATGGCCTTTCGACCGCCAATCATTGCATTTGTGTGTGGCTTGACCACAGGTTTCATATCGTAGTATTCCATAATTTTTAACCTGTTATGTTTTGATTCATGGTGTAAAAGATAGACAAAAAAAAGCCCTCCAGCAAGTGGAGGGCTTTTGAGAATTATAGGTAGCTTTTAAACGTTGACTTCCATCTTGATAACCCCGAAGCGTGCGATGTCTTCGAAAGCGAGCTCCCAAGCGTTGGCAAGTTTGAGCTGATCTTGTGTCGGCCCAGCTTCTGCAATCGTTGGGACGCTGTCTGCGTTTGCAGGAACCCACTTTGCACCGTTCCAGTGAACCAGGAGTGCTACACGGTCATACATCGCCTTGCGAAGGTTGGGGACGTCGTTATCAAAGGCAAGAGAGCTTGCTGTGGTTCCGTCCGGGCCTTGAGTTCCGATTTGTGCGATCAGCTGGGCGGGTTTCGATAGGTAGACCTGGTAAACCTTACCAGATGTATCCCCGTCTCTGGAAAGCGCGTCATTGGCAACCACGAGCATATTGCGGTAGATTGAGATTGTTAGATCCCCTACAGATTTGCTTTCGAAGTCCGACGGGTTGACCTTCTGGAGGTAAGCTCGAACTTTCGAGTGCATCATAATTACACCACCACGGAACTCTTCCACGTCACTCCCAATCACGTGAGCGGCGTCTGTAAAGAAGTCGTCAGTCCACTCCAGGTTATCCCCGGGACTGTTAACTGGATCCTCGTTGACTGCATAGTCTCCCGCGGCAGTATTGGCAAGCAATCCGGAGAAGTCGCTGGAAGCAAATATACCTTGGAGGGAAGCGATAGCACGTCCTGCAACTTCCTTGTCACGGGTAACGTTGATGCTTCCGGCCATTGCTTCAGTCATTGTCATTCCAGTGCTGCGCAGGTATTCCGCTGTGAAGGCAGTTCCTCCGATGGCATGCTCCAAGAGCACTACGGGTGCGACTTGCTTTTCTGTCGTGATGTCCGACGGGGTTGGAGGTGTTCCGGGATTCTGAAGTGTCATCGTCCCTTCGATAGGTTTCAATACCGGTATCTGTAATTCTGTGGCACCGATAGCGCGTGCGCTGTCGGGGTAGTTTACGCCGGGTTCTGCTCGGAGCCCGGAAGTAATCCAGGCGTATTTACGTCCTACTCCTTGCATCACAGCCGCTACAATGAGCGCCGGATTCGGGAGGTGTTTCAGTCCTGCTTTTGGTGAGTACATGTGTTTCCTTTTATTTTAGTGTGATACATAAAAAAGCCCCTCAAGAGCGAGGGGCTTTGGTATAAGGTTAGTGGATTTTATTAAGACAGGCAAGCCTTTGGCCTTATATTTCTGAAAGAGCCTCCAAAAGTTGCGGGTTTTTTCCGTCCTCGGTGGCTTCTTCAAGTGCCTTGTAATTAAGATTTCCTTTTTCGTCTCGATAATTGTCCAGGACTGCTGACTGGTCTAGATTGTCGTCTTCTTTCGTCCCGCCGCCTGTTGAGGTTGGAGCGGCTTCCGGAATGTCTTTAATCCATGCGGCAAGGTTTTCTTCCGGTGTCTTATAAATCCCTGTCTTGTGGGTAAGCTTTCCATCTTCTCCAACTTCCCAGTTTTTACGCAGCTCGGTTTCTTCGAAAAGATCGGCAAATCTTGGCTTCACTTTGGCTACCAATTCTCCGGCCGCCTTCGAGAAAACGCTTTCTTTCGATGCGGTTTCCCTTGCTTCCCTTTCTGTTTTCAATTGCCCCCGTAGATCTTCTATCTGGGTTGCTGTGGTTTTACTGGTGCCATCGAGTTTGGACTTTGCATCTTCTAATTCTTTGGTTAGCTTCTGTAAGTTTGCTTTTGATTTATCCGCTATAGCCTGAGCTTCTCGCGCTTGTCTTGCAAGATCTTCCGGATTCGGATCGTCGGGAGATGTTTCTATGTCAAGGACGTATCCGTCCCCTGACTGTTTGTAGAAGGAGCGGACGTTTTCGTCTACTTCTTCAAGTGTCTTGATTTTCTTTTTTAGACTCATGTGTGTGTATCCCTTTATTGTTTTTTTTGTTGTGAAGCTTTTTGCAAGCTTTGTGAATTGTTATTTTTTAGAGATATGCAGTAACTTTTGAAAGTAGTCAACCTCAAAAATGAAATCTTTTTACTGGTCTCCTTTTTGGATTGATGCCTTGACCGCTTCCAGACGTCTCACCTCTGCACTGTAATCTTTTGATGAATCTCCAAAATCTGACTTCCTTAGCTCGGCTACGTAATCCTCCGCACTTATAGCTCCTTTTAGGAATGACTCCAGCAGTTCAGCGATCTTGCCCACTGCAAGATCGGACTCCGCAAACCGGGTATTGTATTCCAGTTTTATCTTTTCAATATCCGATTCAGGAAGACGTATCCAACGTCCTATCATTCTTAGGGCTTGCGTCATTGCCTCCGATGCAGTTACCGACGTCAAAGTAAGAGAAGCGGTTTCGGCTGCAAGTGTGATCAAAGCTCCGGTTGCTGTCTGTTTTGCCTGCGGGGCTGCAACCTGAACGCCTAACGATTGGGCCTCACTTTTTGAATTTTCGTAGCGTTCTGTTAGGAATGTTGATCCTTCCAGACGGATGAAAGATGCGTCCCCGTTCGGAGGGCACTGGATTATTCCGTTATCATTTTTGACCGTTTGGCCTTGATCGAAGCCTTTTAGCTTCAAAAGAGGTTGAGCGTTCTGCTTTGCTGTCCATCCAATATCTGCACTGTATTGGTATGCCTCCAAACAGACATCAAACAGTGATGTAAACGGGGAAGATTTTGGCTCCGGGGTAACTTCGTAAGGAGCTTGAATGACGATCGGGACAAAGTCCAACGGGCTTCCGTTGTATGTCGGAGTGATTTCCGATAAGACTTCACCCTTAGCATTCATAACGCGTTGTTTATAGGTCTTACCCTCGTCAAGATAGCATCTTCGATACTGTGGAACGTTCTTCCCATGGATCCTCATGTTTTCGCATAGGATAACATACTCAAGTATGAGAAGCCCGTCCTGCCAGCGATAACCCCAATCGGTAGCCCTGGCACGGGGTAAGACGTTTAAATAAGGGGATCCGCCGTCGGACGGGGCGTCGATCATAAGGACCGCCCCGGCCTGCAGAGCTTCCCTTATCTGATTCTGAGAACTCGCATACAGTGTTTGACCTCCCGGACCTGATTTCATTTTCAGGTATTCCAAAGCCCCTGGCAGGGTCACTTCCGGATCTCTCCTGAATATTTGTCCCAAGCTACCCAGGAAGGCCTGCTCAAGCCAGCTGGGCCAGCGGGCGCGTTTCAAATAGACCGACCCATATCGGGCTTCGTCGTCATTCTTTGGAAGGTAGCGGACTCCAAGAGCTTTGATCACCCGTCCTCCAGCTAGCCCGTTCCGTACATCTTCCCATTCAGAAGACCTGGCAGCGTATTTAGGATGCAACCATCGTGATGCGGGACGACTAGAAAGTGCGGGGGTGTAAAAACTCATAATATGGAAAGTTAGTCGGACAAACCTAAAAGTGCAATAATTTATCTTGTAACATTGTTTACCAACCTTACCGGGGTCCAAGGTTTTCCTACGATTCCATAAGTCAAAGCGTCGTACCAGTGGTCAGGGCCATTTGTGTCGACGTCTTCCGGGTTCAACTTGTCCGCGGGTAACACGGGAAGGGATTCACAGAGGCCGGGAGTCCTTCCCCTAAAAAATTGAATCCCTGGAAATCCGTCCTTTTGGATGGACAATAGTGTTCGCAATGTTTGAGCCCGTCCAATCCGGCTACCAGGTCCTTTTTTGACTGATGTCAGGTTCAAACCATCAGCGTTCAATTGATCACCTCTGCCGTAACCTTTGCTTTGATTGTTGGCCACAAATAGACTGTTGTCCGCAACACCTGCAAGAGGGTGACGGATGTGGATCTTCTTCCCGGCCTGAGTCTCTCTTATCATATACCGGGCGTCCTTTCCTTGTATCTCCGGGGAGATATCATGAGGTAATGCTTTGTAAGCAGTATATTCATCAATAACAAAAATGCGAAGTGATTTAGGATCTTGCGTAAGCCAGACGGTCACGAACGGATCAGGATTGTAACCGTCGTCAATACCCCTCCACACCTGCCAATGATCCGGGATGTCGAAAGGGTCAATCATATGCTTGTTTTCGTCCCATAGTTCAACAAATGCGCCGCTTATGGAAAGGTCCCAACGACCTTCCAAGATTGCCCTAATGATGGCAGGATGCCTTCCGGAAGCCCTTTGCCGCTCCTCATAGTCAGGGTCTAAATAGGGGTTGTCTTTAAGCCTGGAGGGAACGAACGCCCTCAAATAGCTTTTCTTTGTTTTTGGATCGCTGACTCGAATGATTTGAGTTTTATCAGGACGGGCAGGTATTTTAAATCTTTTCCTCAAACGGCTGTGATTCACACCACCAGGGTTGCCAGTGAAAAATTGCATCGTAGGCATTTTGGACCCATCTTCCCCGACAGTGTAACGAATACGTGTCCACATGAATTGCATGTAATCAAGTGTGGACCAGTCCCCAAATTCGTCCCAACAAACTATGTTATAGTAAGCCCCTCGATACTTATTTTCGTGCTTTGATACCGCAAATATTCCATAATGTATTTCAGCCCCGGAAGGAAAATACCAGATCCGCTTTGTGCCGTGGAAAACAGCCCCTAGAGGGAAAAATAAACTTTCCGCAATCCCGTGGAAGTGATCAATTTGACTCCATTCAAGACGCAATATCAATGCCTTGAAGGTCTTATGTTTTATCCAGTAAGTGAGAGCTGCCAGCATCAAATAAGTCTTACCGCCACCGGCAGCGCCTCCGAAAAATACCTCTCGACATACCGATAAAAGTTTCAAACATTCGGCCTGCTTTGGGGTTGGACGGAAGAGCACTTGACCGCGTTTCAAAAGCGCTTCTTTTCTTGGCATGCAAGCGCGTGAAGGAAGACGCTTGTATGGTTCCCCATTTAGGTTGTGGCCTGGATTCAAAGCGGTCATTCCTTCACCTCCGGAGCGTCTTCCGCACGGACGGAATCCTCAGAGATTTCATGCGTGATTTCCAAATCATCGGGATCCTCGATCATTTGAGGCATGATGAAAATAGGGTCTTTAATATTTTTATCCCCGCGGGCCTCAATAGACCTCTGATTAAAGGTCTGCGGCTCAAGACCTTCAAGCATCCAGCGCAATGTATGTTGACCATCTTTTTTTACTACCTCTTTTCGTCCGTCCTTTCCTACAAACAGGGACTCATCCTCCTGGCCTCTAGCGATATTGAAAGCACGAGCTTTCAATATGTCCAAGCAGTCAGATTGGATGTCGTCAAAGCTTTCCATAAACGATGGGTCTTCGCTTAAGGCCCTGCGATAAGTTCCCCGGGAAATACCGACTAAACGGCACACCTCTCCGATGTTTAAAGGATGCTTTTTTAGGAAATGTAAAAACGCAGGCTTCCAACTTTCAGGATCTCTCCTGGTATCCCAACCGAGCAATGATACTTCTTTTGGGTCAGGTGGGGCCTTTTTTGCTGACTGTTTGGTTCGTTTGACCGCCTTTGAGGCGGTCTTCTTTTTGGCGGCCTGTTTGGTTCGTTTGACCGCCTTTGAGGCGGTCTTCTTTTTGGCGGCCCTTTGGGCCGTCTTTTTGCGGCTATTTGTTGAAGCTTTTTTTGGCATTGTGTGTATCGTTAAACCGTTTGGCATCGTTTGTGTGTATCGTTTAAACCGGACCCGGTGAAATTCAAAGTTAGTAAAAACGTGGCACCTTTGCAAGTGGTAAGTAACGCGCACGCGTGAAAATACCGCAAAAGACCGGCGGGACTGCTCAAGATTTACGAAAGATAAAAGAAGATAAACGGCCTAAATAGGAGAAACGTAGCTGCTTTTATTGAAAAAAGATAGACCTTGAAGGGCGAAATGCCCCCGCGGGGGGGCATTTCTGAAGCCCTGACGGTATGGGACCCAGATGGGTCCCTTCAGCCTTTACGCGGTTGCGTAAATGGCTCTTTACGCGTGCGCACGCGAGGCATTTTGTTACATGGGGGGTAAAAAACGATGTAACTCTTTGATATTCAGCGATTTAAGGTGTAACAAAAATCTTGTTACAAACAGGCACTTGTAACAATTTTATGCACATGTAACAAAAAGTAAATGTAACAAAAAGATCGGGGTTGTAACAAAAAAATATCCTACTGTAACAAAAAGATTTGGGTTGTAACAAAAAAATAATATAAATATTATTGACAGGAGGGAAAGTATAAACAAATTGACCCTTGAAATGCGGGTAATCCTTTCCCAAATTCAATTTTTTAATATGAGTATAAGACTTTCGAATGTCCCCCGGTGGCTTCGTCGAGATGGTTCAGTCTCGATCCAATATGCACTTGATGCGATGGAGATTGAAGCTTCCGAAAGAGGTTATCGTCTTGCGGTAACAGCTTCTGCGTCAGCAGTTGTTGAGATACCTATTGATAAACGTTTAAGCATACCACCTCCCTGGGTGGCTGAAGATTTCATAAAAGATTTCCTTTTACGGTCTCTGCAGGCTCATATGATCTCGCAAAAAAGTACAATCTATTCCTTAGTTTTAAGGAACACTCGAAAAATAAAAAACCAAATGAAAAACACTATGCCAAAACACGATATAAATGATAGCCCTCAGCAAGCAGATTGGATCGTCCCGGACCCTACTGGAGTCCTTTTAAAGGAGGACGTTTGGGAGGTAGCAAAGGCCTACGGATGGGATCAAAGCGCGAAAAAAGCTTTTTTCGGTTTACACTTCCCGGATTGCCCTAACGGAAAGCCGGTAAGGGTAGATGGAAAGGTCGGTAGGGGATGGCGGGGAGGTTCCTTCAATAAGGCGGCCGCATTCAAGCTCCGCCTCGCAAAAATGAACAAACTAGCTATCAAAAAATAATGAGCTACCAAAAAAGAGAAACAATCTCGCAGGATTTGACCTCGCAATCACTTGAGGCTATCGAAGATTGCACGCATGGTGACTGGCACCTACCTGACACCTTACCAAACTTTGAACAGGTATGGGAACATACACCTGAACGATTGAAGATGTCGCGTGATGGACGTAGATGGATAACGCGACCGGAGTCCTTCGAAATAGAAAAGGGGATTTCTTTTGACCTTTTGCGTATTGGATTGGAAAACATATGTATAACAACGGGTGGCCCTGGATCTGGTAAGAGCACTACTCTCATACGGGACTATTTATCTTTACCAGGGCTTGTCATGGCACCTTCAGGTGTCGCTGCTCAACGGCTCCGAAAAGAGATGCGAGTGGAGGCCTCAAAACTTGGAATGACCGCCCCAAATCCGCAAACGATACATTCTGCCATGCAAATACCTGTCGTCGGGGCGCCTAAATGGTCTGACAAAAATGGCAAATCGAACGGGAAAAAGAGGTCAGATGCGTATTACATCGACGAAGCTTCGATGATTGATACGGAGCTCTTTGCGCTACTACTCCGGAGAATCAAAAAAGGAGCCAAGATCTTTTTGTATGGAGATCCTGATCAATTGCCACCGGTTGGGTGGGGTAGCCCGTTCCTTTCACTTTGCGGACGCGTTGGAAAGCATAGACACCTGGAAGGTAATCACCGAACAAAAACAAATTTAAATGAGTCGATCGAGTCGATCAAAAAAGGTGAATGGCCGACTACTTCTTCAAGCTGGACTGAAGAAGTCGTCTCCGGAGATTTCGGCGTGGGATGCAGGCGTGCAGCGATGAGGGCAAAAGAGAAAGGTGGTCAAATACTATGCCCTTGGCGGGCATCAGCACAAATCTCTGGAAGAATATTAGCCTCACTGGATCGTTCTAAATCAAAAGCGGACTTCAGTTCATTTTTACCAGGTGATGAGATCGTCGCGTGTCACTCCATTCATCAGGCGTCTGTAACAAATGGTGTACGGTACATATTCCGTGGTAAGGACGCTCATGGAGGATGGAGATTAATGGATATGGATTCCGGATCCACTTTCGGCATCTCCGGAAGACTAGTAAAGAAAGCTGCAACGTATTCAATTTCAGATATCAAGGATCCTTCGGAGTGGGAAACCTCAACATGTTTTCTTTTCGCGGGAGGACTTACCATCCATAAGAGTCAGGGAAGCCAATATGATAACGTAATTTTGTTGATACATGACTCCGCAAATGCTGAATTTTATAAACGGGCAATGCTTTACGTTGCCGCGTCAAGAGCACGTCAATCTGTTCATGTGGTATGGTGTTGCCCTCCGGATCGTGTTGAATATCTTAGAAATTCACTTTTGAAATGTGGTCACGACTACATGAGCAACATTCCGGAAGTCGTTAAACGTGAGCAAATTAGGGCACGTTTAAGAGAATTTACGGAAAAATCTAAAAATAATAAGAAAAAGTATTGACATCGTCGGAGATTTGATGCAAATTTTAAACTTATGACAACTATTGAAAGCTCTTTCGTTTCGGCAATTTTAACGCTCGTATTTTCTACTGGTGTCCCTTTGACCTCTAAATATATCGAAGAGGTCAAAGGGAAAGTCCAGGAGGTTTCCCCTGCTTTCGGTGACTTCGAAAATGCAGAGGTCGGAGATTTACTTTCCAGAGCTATCGGGGATCCGGAACTTGAAAAAATGGCGAGGGAAGTTGACACTGTTGAAGAATTTGAAGAATTTAAAAAGGAAGTATTAAACAAGCATCATTATGTGACCGCTGAAGCACGCGGTGCAAGGGCTCTGGAATTAATGCGGAAATATTGATATCTTTTAACCTCCAGGGGCGCCCATCTATTCAGGCGCATGGAGGGATAACGCCACCCCATAAGGGTTGCCCCCCGTCATATGCCGCAAGGTGTTTGAGCAAGGTTCCAAACGCGGGGGAGTATGATAGAAAACCTAAAGGATGGAGAGATCCTCGGACATTGTCCGAGGATCTCTTTTTCTAATTCAAAAATAATAAAAAAAGTTCTTGAAAATTAACAAATTTTGAGGTTAATTAACACCTAACACCTAACACAATATGAAAATAACTGAAATATCTTCGCTGGTTTCTCCCTATTATGGAGATCCTGAAATCATTTTTGAAGTACTTTCGCAGATAGCTTCTAAAGTGCCTAGCCTTCCCCACGATGAACTCACACCGGAAAACGAAATAAAAGGGTGTTCTTCGAGACTTTGGGCCACAGAAAAAGGTATCATGTCCGGGTCTACCATGACCAGGACGCTTTCCGCCATCGTGTGGATTTGCGAAGACTGTGAAGATATACAGCAGGTTCTGGAGTGTATCGGTATTGAAGATATATCTACTCGTAGAATTGAGATGCTCGAAATCCTAATCAAAAAAATAAGACCAAAAAAGTAAAAAATTGTATTGCAAAAGAGAATTTCACACCCTATTTTTAAAGCATGAACGATAAATATCCTAGAAAGCACGAAAATCCCGTTGGAGTAGGTATATCAATGGATGCCTCACTTCGTAACGCTGCCAAAGCGAGAGCAGCTTTTCACAATGACAAAGCCAAGCTAAGTCCTTACCTATGCGACCTTATCAAACTAGATCTTGAAAAAGGTCCCGCGCCTGGTCAATCGAAGGTCTTAAAGGCCGCATTTGAATATTTGAAGACCGGCGAAGGTTCACGTTCTGAAATCATAAAAATGATATCTGAAGTCCGGAAAGCTTACGATTAAACATGGATTCAAATAAATACATCACGTCAATACTTCGGCGCCATGAAGAAATATTGACAGCTTACACTGGCATCCCTGTTGAGGAAAAACCGTCCGGATGGGAACCCATCCGGAAAAGATTGATGAAAGGCGATATTCAAGCCCCGCGTAATGCTGATGAGCACAAACGTCTACAATATGCCAGAGCACATCTGAGGGCGACCCAATTAATAAATGCGACCGCCCGGGCCTACAGAAGTGGAAAACTTTCTGAGCGGAACGAAATCCGAAAAAGGGAGATACTGATTGCATGGCACGGGCCTATCGTCGTCAAGGTTGCACGTAAATACTCACATCAGCTCGAAATCGAAGAGCTAATGACAGCTGCACTCATAGGTGTTACGTCCGCGTTAGATCTATTTGATGCGGAAAAATACGATTGGGGGTTTGGGTCTAGGGGCTATATTTTGACAACGATCGAGCGGCGAATTTGGAAAGAGATCAGAAAATTTCAAAAAATGAATAGCCCAACAGTATCAATCGACGCGGAAGAATCTCCAGAAATTGACTCCGGTGAAGATCCATCCAGGCCGGAAGACATTTCATCACTACTGGCAACACTTGAGGAAGACGAAAAGTTACTAATTCGCAAAATATACGGAATTGGGGCCTGTCCTATTAATTACAAAGATATCGCAAAAAATATGGGTGTAAGTCGCCAAAGAGTACACCAGATAGCTGCCGGGATACTAAAAACACTTCGAGATCGTCTATGGAAGGATGAAGGTGTTCAAGGCATGAAATGGAACGCAAAAGCACTTGCTTCCGTCAGATCTGAATTGAAAAAGATCCAATATACACAAGACCATTTTAAATTTGACCAATGAGGGTCAAATAACCACAAAAAAAAACAAAGGAAAAAACATGAGTAAATTAATATCATTCGACGTAGGAGCTGGAAAAGCATCCTCTAAAGGATTCGACATATTTCCAGAAGGGGATTGCCAAGGAGTATGCTTTGATGCCCGTCCGGGATCTGAAATGCGAACCCAGAAAATCGACACGAAGGGTTCGGAGGATACTCCTGCAACTGGAGTCAAACTAAAGGGGTGGGGGCACACACACCAGAACACCGAAACCGGTAAGATTTTCAAAGATCATGGTAAAGATGATTTTGACTGGAGAGAATGTTCCCCGGAATACGAATTTAAGTTCATCCAATTTTTCTTCTGTTCGGCTTCAGATTATGCGGAAGCATATGCAAATGAAAAACCTGAATTCGACGAAAACGGAAATTTAAAAGAAGCCCCAAAAGGTGCTTGGATCCGTTCACGAAAGATGACCGCTAGCGCCGCTGCAAACTCAGCCCTGAGAAACTTTTTAAAAAACTGGGGAGTAGAAGTTCCCGCCCCGGATGCGTGGGATGCGCTCAAATCATTCGACATATCCGGCGAAACAATCGGCAGGGCTGCCAAGCTCAATGTGATCCACGCTCAAGGTAATAAGCACACATTCGCAAATATTAACACCTGCCATCCGGCATAAGAAAGGATACAATGAAAGAACACTTGAAAAAATACTACAAATTGATGCTAAGATGCATTTTTATCGCGGCTTACATAGCTATTCCTTCTGTAATTGCGATCCTTTTAGGATTCATTTTTGATGGATGGGTTCTTGCAACAGGGACCTTCTGGATTTCAATGATTTTGTATGCCGCCCTTTTCGCCATGGACGTAAAAAAGTATCAAAGGGCCTACTGCGACTGATTCGCGGAACTACCAAGGGGCCCCCGTTAGCGCGGGGGCCCCTTCTTTATGTTTGTCTTTTTGCTACTTCAAATTCAGTCTTTGGATCCAGCTTGCCAGCTCTCTTAAGAAGTGGTTTTATCTCTAAAAATGCACCAGGGTAGTTATCCCGGATGTAGTCGATCGCTGGAACCTGCGAATCCTGTAGGATCTCCAGGCGTTTCTTTTTTCGGAGCTCAAAAACGGTGTCAATAGCAATCCAGAAAGTTACGCCCAGGGTAATTATCACGCTTCCCCAAACCACCCAGGGCATTAGCCAATGATCAACTACAAGACCTGCTGCACCCATCAAAAGGCCTGCCGCAAACCCTATGCCGCCAGCTACAGCAAGACGCGGACGTCCTGCCCAGAATCCGGCACCGATCGCAATCACTCCAGACAGGCATAGGCCTGCTGAAATACGCGTGAATATGTTTGAGAGCTGGTTTGCCCTTTGTCCCTGTGCTTTACGTAAAGCGGCTGTATGTTCCATCTTAAGGTCTGCAATGGCCTTTGCGTGATTTTCGGCCTCGCGGATGCGTGCATCCGCTGTTTTGTCCAACATGTCTTGAACCTCTGAAAGATTTGCCGGGTCAAGCTTATTTAGGTCCGGACGTCCTGTCCTCCCTGTGGCCTTCTCGATGCGACGCAGTCCGGTGTCGACGTCCGGACTCTCATTCATGTCACGCGCCGTTACCGCTGTATCTGCTA
>Ga0306899_1000494_pt1 | contig 19846 bp, 20 predicted proteins | sample AntRauMFilla3764_FD_190407 | JGI IMG/M metagenome (GOLD analysis project Ga0306899, IMG submission 190407) | Saline lake microbial communities from Rauer Islands, Antarctica - Metagenome Filla 3 #764 (v2) (version 2) | ecosystem: Environmental > Aquatic > Non-marine Saline and Alkaline > Saline ... | reverse complement strand
GCGTGGTTGGGTGCGAGTAGTACTGCTGCGATTTCGGCTTGTAATCCGGCTGGCAGGGTCTGTTCGAAAAAGTCAGTGAGAGTAGCGATGTAGTACTCGCGCGCGTTGCGTTCGAACCATGTCAGGCCCGGATGTTTCAGCAGTGGGTGGTGCAGCATGCGTCGTTCGGCGCTCCCTGCTGGTTCCCGTTGCTCGTATGACGTGTCCACGAGTGGGTTTGCGCGTCGTATTCGAAGCGGTGCGAGTGCTGCGAACGTCAGGAATTCCCGGATAGCTTCAATGCCATCAGCAGCGCGTGGTGTGATTGTCACCGTGTCAAGCGCGGCTTGGACGTACTGTTCGAACCCGTCTGGGTTCTTGACGATTCGTTCTGGTGCGGACTGGATGAGGGTTTGAAGCGTGGCTTGTGGGCAATCTAACGGAAGGTACGCTGCCCTGACTGCGTCCCGCGGATTGTCGGCCGAGTTCATTGGCCTGTCGTCACCTGGGAGAATCGATCCGGGAGCACATCGACTGGCGTGACGATGTCATCGATGAGTTGCTTACCTGTGATGAACCGGACATAGTCCAGTTCCGGGACGCGAGCAGTGAACTCTTCGTTGACCGCTTGGATGCTCGGCTGACGCGCATAGTACTCGCTCGTCTCATCGATCGGTGCCACAGCTGTATCCAGCAATTCGGATGCATCCAACTCGTCGAGAACTTGATATATCTCTTTTCGGCTACGAACGACAAGAAGTGCTGTTGCTGTGGTCGTACGGATCTGGTTAAGTTTCGTGAAGAGCGTGTCGTACGTTTCACCGCCAAGGACACAGCCGATGACTGCGACTTCAGACTGGGGTTGATCGGTGAACCCGGCGAAATCGAACATCGTCACGGTACTGGTCACGGGGTCCTCGCTCGGAGACGGCGTGTCACCGGGTGTCTGCTGAGGGATACCCATCATGTGCGGGGCGACAGCCCAGTCAATGTCGGGATGGGTTACCAGCCAGTCACGGGCTTCTCGGACAACGGTATTATGTGGTGTTTTCGCCGCGTAAAGGGCTGCTGACGGGAACCGGAGTTCATCCCATCGTGAACCGGTGTCTGCTGCGATGAAGATCCCAGCGTCCGCGACTGGCGAGGTTTTGAAGAATCGGTCTGTCACGTAACGGACTTTCGCGCGGTAAATCCGGGCCTGACTGAGCTGCGCAGCGTCGCGGATCTCTGCGGTTGTGACCGTTCCATCAAACGCAGCAGCATCGTTGCAGAACTGCTGAATTGGGATGCGAGCAGTCGTTTCTGGGTCTGTCCGAATCGGGTATCCGGGAAGGACTTGGTATTGCTGTAACCAGATGAGGTGCGTGAAGGCCTCGAATGCAGTCGGGTTACTCATCGATGGTGGGAAGTGTTCCACGAGCACGTCAACCGCAGCGGGTAAGACAGTCTCGGGCCGTACGTGATCAGTCGCCGTTCGGACTGCTTCGAGTAGCTCCCGGGCAGAGACATCCATATATGGCGGAATAACGAATCCCGTGTGGCCGTTCTGTGTGTCAGTAACGGCGGTGTTGCGTTCTCGATCAAGTCGTGTGTCCGGGTGGCAGTTCTCGACACTCGCGGTATCGCGGCTTTCAAACCCGCAGACACGGCATCTTGACTTGTCATCGTTCTTCTCAACGTGGTGATAGTCATTGAGCTGGTACTGGTCTTCGTCTGGTTCTCTGTTCATCTCGCTCGCCTCCTCGTCGGTCTCTGTCTGTTAGATCGCATTGTTATCGATACCGGCGGAAACCTAGGGTAGAAGCCCTTAGGACGCCGAGTGGTGCACAGGGAGAACAACCGGGTAAATAAAAGCCTTAGCCCGCACAGCATCACCCCTACGAACCAACCAGTACACCGCGTCTACCACAAGATCTCACAGACGATCGCCGCGCCTCAGCATTCACCATCTGCAATGCTTTCTCCAGAACCGACCAAGAAGACGCATCACCACTATTCCACGCCCAAACAATCACGAGACCGTTTCCCGGTCTCACCAACTACCCCAACGATTCCATCAGGAATCTCCTGCACCGACTACTAGCTGGAGGAAGGTCTCACAATCAATAGTAAGTATCCCTCCAACTGGGAGAACACTATTGAAACTAGCGTGAGTCCCGTAAGGTAATGGCCAACATTTGGGTGACTAACGGGACCCCTACGATGCCAGGGATTTTGAACCCGTTGACGGCTGCCTGTGATCAGGGATACGTGCCGGACGAGGTCTGGGTTCTGTCGAATCCCGGGGTCGCTGATTACGTCGCCGAGGCCACTGACCGGTTCGGGGTCATCATCGATGCGTATGGCGGAGACGCTACTGTCGCGGTGCACGATTTAGAGCACGAGACTGACTTCCGCGGGATTATCGATTTCTACCGATCTACTATCGAAGCCGCTCGGGAGAATGGCGACACGATTGCTGTGGACGTAACTCCCGGTCGAAAGTTCATGTCCGCGATAGCGTTCCAGGCGGGATTCAAGTTTGACGCTGACCACGTCTTCTACTTCCACCGGAAGGCAGGGGGATATTATGGGCAGTACTACGCCGAAATCCCGCGGACAGCGACTGATTTGATCGATTTCAAGGAGGTCCTGTGATGGAGATTGAACGTCAGCGATTAGTGGTGTTGTTGAACGCGCTATACGACCAGGGCGTCGAATCAATCGCGGTGAAACATCCATGTACAGATATCGGTGAGTTAGTGCAGATCAGGTTAGAAGATGATGGACGGGCGACGGTCCGGTTCACACAGGGGTCGATGACGTATCAGGACAACCGTGATTCGATACCGGCGAAATACGGTGAACCGGCATTCGATGACCTGCCAGATGCAGAGACGTACACGCGTGCGATGGTTGCCAGCGGTCACGTTGATCTTGCTAATCACGACGATGTCCAAGACTTCATTCGACGGTACGGGTATGCAGACCTCGAAGCCGGCAACGACCCGGTCGTTGTTGGAATGGATGCCAATATCATGCCGTGGCGGCTGCCAGAAGTACTGGGAATCGATAGTGAGACAGGTGACACTGACGACCGAGATCGACGGCCAACGAACGGGTACGCACTCGCCACGGGTGTCAAGGAAGAACTGGATTGGCATTACAAGCAGTACAACACGCACGAATTGACCGAAGCGTTCGGCGAGGAATTCACCCGTCTGGATAACCAGCCAGCCGGTTCCAATCGGGAAGGTCTCCTCGGACTCTACGAGTACCGTCGCCTACGAACCGACCGGACAGTCGATATCATCGACTGTGACACCGGTGATGAAGCGATCATCTCCGCGTACCAAGAATTCAATCAGAACAGCCGGAAGCAAGCCGTGCTGTTCAGCAATGATTACGGATTCATCGACGACAGCATCGATGCCGACGTGCCGGCACACCACGTCAAGTACCCTGTCGATATTCCGCGGAAGTCCACGGGTTCGTGGACGCAAGCAGCTGAACTACTCCACTATCTCGCAATCCTATTCGGTGTGATTCAACTCCCGAAGGTCACCGTCTACGGCGTCTGGAACGGGAAAGATGGTCGTCATTGGCAACACGAACAGCTCGATATCGACTGTCGAAGCCCGAAAATCGAGCCGCAGTTGGAACGTGATCTCACCATCCTCGATGCAACTTATTGATGGAAAGAGGGGACCGCACAGCCTCGAACGCGAGACACAGTACGGAAACGTGGTGTACAGTTCTGCAGAATATAGTTCAACTGAAGACGACTCTGATTTGGGAAACTAATTACTGACATCCCGGTGTATCGCCGCATCAATGCCCCAGATATTCGATTTCTACTGTACGAATTCGGGCTGTGACTTCGAGATGCCGTCCGGCTGGGGGTACTACATGTACGCGATTGCGGATGGCGACGAACGCGTCCACTGCCCGCATCCTGGGGAGATGGGGCGAGCGAGAGAAGTGATCGGCGAGTATGCATCCCAGGAAGAGATTGACCGTCGCACCGGGTTCAACACGTACTGCTTCTGCATCCACTGTGAAACCCAGGTGGATCTGGACTTGGATAGAGATTAGAAAGCGTGTCCGGAGTGCCGGTCGAACGCGGTCAAGACCATTGATGAACTCGTCGACGAACAATGCCCTGTCTGTGAAGCTGGAACGGTTATCGCCGAAGACACCGGCGCAATAGCATAGAAGAGCGGTATGATGTGATCGAAAGCGAACGCATCCGGGCACTTGGTCCTGCCGTCGCCCACCTCCAGAGCTAGCGTTGCTGCTCGTCTACCAGCGAATCGACGTAGTCTTCGAGTGTGTCATACACGTGGCCGAACTCGGGGAGGTCTGCAACCAAATCGGGAAGCGTGTTCTGCCAGCCGTCACGGATCTCATCCTGTTTCTCTCCGGGAAGCCCGTCCCGAAGGTCGTTGAGAGTTATTTTGATTAAAGTCGTCCCCATAGCCGCTCAGAATACATAGACTCTAAATATGCCTTCGACACCGACACAAAACAGGAGTGTTCCTTCTGTCACCTGTATCATACCGCCACAAGTTGCTCCGCCAGTAATTCGAGTTCGTCAGTCTCATCGATAGCAGCAAGCCACCGATCCGGAAGCTGTGACGCTCCGAACCGCGCGCCAGCGACTGCGCCAGTAATCGCCCCAATCGTATCGGTATCACCGCCACGATTGACCGCCGTCACAATCGCGTCCTCGGAACTGTCCGCGACGAGGCCATCGTGGAGTGCCGTCTGCAGTGTATGCACGACGTACCCTGACGTTTCCAGCGTGCCGGGAGAGTCACCACGAGCGAGCGGTCGGAGTGCCGTCACGAGCTCATCAGGCGCGTTCGAACCGACGTAGTCGAGGGCATCCTGCAACGGGGTATCCGTCCCTTCAAGGAGGCCAGCCACTGTGAGATTCAGAATCGCGCAGCCCTCCGTACATCGCGGGTCAGCGTGCGTGATCTGCGAGGAGTGCCGACTCACCTCGACGAGTCGATCCCACTCCGTCGCGTACGGGATGGCAAGCGGTGGGCACCGTATCACACTCCCGTTCCCTGCGTTCTGCCCTTCTCGGCTCTGCTCCCAAACGTGCTGGCCTGCCTCGTCCCACGTGTCGCCGTGTTTGAGGCGGCTGAGCGACCGCATCGTCATCCGCCCGATATCGAACGGCCCGCTATCGTACCACGCGACAAACCGGTCAGCGACATCCGCCGGATCGAACATCTGGTGTTCTACCAGACTTCGTGCGATACACAGCGCCTGCTCGGTATCGTCCGTAATCGTCCCAGTAGGCTGGTTCCACGTTCCGTGCCCGACCATTTCGTCGAGCTGTCCGTGCTCCGTAGAAATTTCACCCGGCGTCGAGAACTCAACCGGCCGGCCGAGCGCATCACCACACGCGAGTCCAAGCAGCACGCCGCGTACACGGTTCGGATTCATACAGGCAAGAAAGGTGATCCATCTGAAAAGTGTACGCCTCGATGTGGCCGTCTCCGGCACCGTGCGTATTACTGATCAGCGTTTTTCTGCCGGGAACGATCCTCGTCGGTGAACCCGTCGGTCGTCCCTTCTGCACGTGCGTTACTGATACGCTGGGACGCCGAATCGTAGGCGGCCTGCGTGCCTTCACTACTGGAATCCATATTGAGTGTCCGGTCTTTATCCACGCCGATTTCGCCAGCAGTCAGCGCAGCGTCCTGATTCGCGCCGATAAACAAGAACTCCCACCCGTCTTCTTGCCGTGCCTCAACCATCTTCCGTACCGTCGCTTTCGGTGTCTCTGACGCGTTCTCCTTCCCATCGGTCAACACGACGATAACCACGTTCTCAGGAGGAGTGTCCCTCTTATCGAACTGTGCATCCGCTTGCTCAATCGCGGTGACGATCGCGTCGTGCAGCGCGGTTTGCCCGCTCGGCGTGTACGCTGCGTCAGTAAGTTCCGGGGCTTCCTCGATGTCACGGGCACGGTACGTGATATCCACGGTCGTATCAAAATCGACGAGCGTCACCGTTGCCTGTCCCTCCTCTGCCCGCTGATCAGTCAAAAACGAATTGAATCCGCCGCGTGTGTCGTCCTCGATAGACTGCATCGAACCTGAGGAGTCGAGGACGAAGGTCACGTGAGTGTCCACACTTCAGTTAGTGTCGAGACACGTAAATATCCCCGTGCATAGGCGACTCTGGCTCCAGTCGCCTGCGCTAGTCATTGTCGAAAACACCGACAGCAACGAATTCCTCACCAACGGTCGTACCACAAAAACCTGTACGATACTCCCGAAATTATTGATCAAGTCCTTACCAACCTGCAGGAGGCCGGGTGCGCCCAAGATCCATCTGAAGCACGAACCACCGCGTAACACCAGTAAAACTGCACTCGTCGTACTGGTCAGTACGGTTCATTTAGCTACCGTAGAAAGACTCACAGACACAGCAACGATGAGCGTTCTACTCATCACCCTTTTCCCAAATCGTATGTGTTTACCCCCAGAAATCGCAAGACAGAAGAGGCTTTTGCTAGCGCCCAGCTTCACCGCTCAACGGCGTAACGTCACTAACACCAGCGCCGTCTGTCGATTTTTGAATTCACCGCCAAACAGGATCACTTATAAATGCTATTTTGCCCCTTATTTTCGGGCGTTTCAGGGGATTGAGAACCCTCTCTGTGGGGGTAAACAGATACCCCAAATCTATAAATGTACGACTTGGGTTCACATTAGCATGGTTCCCTGGCGGGTGTATCAACAAATCGCCGTTGATCTAGGTGTCTCTCCCGAAACGATGCACCTCGTCAACGTGCTCGCTGATGGTGGCTACCTAACTGAAAACCAGCCGCCGTATCTGAACTACGACTTACCTGACTTCGGTACGCAGGTCACGTGGCTCGACGAACACCCAACGCAAGGAATTGCATTCTGTAAGGAGCGCTACGGGAAGGACACCGCGGTCGCCGCGACGATCCATGCTGTCGGCTCAGAGGTCGCCTCCCGTACAGAGGGCGATTTAACGATGGGATTCGCAATCCTTGGAAGCTACATCGACGACTTTCTACAAGGCGTCTCACGGCGCGACATCTCCGCCGAAGTCGAGAACGTCCGGTCGTATTTCGACGCGAATACGATGGAACTCAAGCGGATCGAAGACGCACATGACGACGACGAGAACCCGCACGAGTACTGTGAGTACTGCGGCGAAGAACTCGAAACGGCATTCAGTTATCGCTGCGAAACGTGTGGCACACGGTTTCCCGGCTGGTCCGGACTCGTCTTCGGTGAAGGCGAAGAACAGAGCAACTCGAAATGGCGTGAACAGCTCGACGTCACCGTCCTGAGCCAGAATACTGAGAAACGATTCCTCGTTCTTCGCTCTAATACATCGCTTCCCGGGTGGATCGAAGAAGGCGGGCAAATCGGCCAGATCATCGACGGTAGCCTCCACGACATGGGGCGAGTCGTGAATATCGATAACCGTGACATTCAGGTCGATTACTGGGGCGGCGTCGCCGCAAGCCTCGAAGCAGGACAGGGCATCACGGTCTGTAGCTCCGAAACGATGATCGCCACAACCCAGCAACTCGGGTTGTTACGAGAGCTGCGCCGCGATTTCGCCGGCTGGCAGAACGAGCAGAATCCGGACCCGACGGTGGCGAAACTCGCTGTCAACGGCCCACGCCTGTGCAGCACGCTGGACCAATCCACAATCACCCAGGCGACGCCTGTCGAGTTAGATGATACGCGGAGTCTCGATGGGTTCGAACTCGATGACTCACAGCAATCCGTGCTGGCCGACATCCTCGGCCTCGAACCCGGTGACCTCTCACTCGTCGTTGGTCCGCCTGGGTCCGGAAAAACCGAGGTTATCGCCAAAGCCGCTCACGAACTTGCCAATCGAGGCGAATCCGTGCTCGTCACGTCGCACACGAACATCGCGGTTGACAACGTCATCGAGAAACTCAGCCACCAAGAGACGCATCAACTCGTCCGGGCTGGCCGGCCAGAGAAAATGTCGAAGGGCACGTCCGAAGTGATGCTCTCGAAAGTCATCGACGAGAGTGACGATGACTCCGTGTCAGAGTTACTAGCCGAAGTCGAGGATCTCAAATCAGCGATCAGCACCATAGGTGATCAGCTGGAGCACGACCAAGAGCAATACGAGGTGTTGCAGCGAGCGGCCGAAACCGGTCCGGTGAGCGGCACGCAGATGAGCGAGGCTGAAGACGAGATCGATGCGAAGCAAGCCAAACTCTCCGAAACGCAGCGGAAAATCCAGGAGCTCCAGTCGGAAGCGGAGAAAACCTCCATCGAGAACGCGGACATTACCGGTGCAACGATCATTCGCTCCCAACTCGGCGGGCTCGCCCAGGTACAGTTCGACACGGTCATCATCGACGAAGCAAGCCAAATCCCGGTCCCGCTCGGCCTGCTCGGGATGATCAACGCGAACAAATGGGTTGTCGTCGGCGACCACCACCAACTCCAGCCCGTCCTCAAAACACTCTCAACGAGCGACGGCAGCCCACCCGACGACGCCTCGATCTTTTCGTTCCTCCGCAACCGGTACGACATCGATCAGTGGCTCGAATACCACTACCGAAGCCACGCCGACATCATCGGGTTCTCGCAAGATCACATCTACGACGGAAACATCACCATCGACGACTCCTGTCCCAAAGGCTTCGAATGGACGCCGGCAGACGTCCCCGATTCGAAGGTCGAAGCCATATGCGACGGCCCGCCCGTCACGTTCGTAGACGTCACCGGCGAGCAATCCTGGCGCAAACGCTTCAGCGGTTCCGTCAACACCGCAGAAGTCGATGTCGTCGCAGACCTCGTCGCCCACCTCGTAGACGAACGCGGCATCCCCGAATCCGAACTCGGCGTCATCACACCGTACCGTGGCCAACGAACCCTAATCAGTGACGAACTCACCGACTACGGCAGCGTCGAAGTCTCAACCGTCGACGGCTTCCAAGGCCGCGAGCGAGAAACGATCATTTTCAGTACCGTCAACACCGAAAAATACGGCCTGCAGTTCGCCGGGAACAAGAACCGCTTCAACGTCGCCTGCACCCGCCCGAAAGACCAGTTCATCATGGTCGGCAACCAAACCGCCATCGAAAACGAAGCACCGTGGAAAAACACGCTCCGCGCATTCATCCGATACGCCAGCAAGCACGGCGGTGTCTTCAACTGGGACGGTGAACTCTGGACCGACGGAATCGCCCCATCAGACATTCCATCACCTGAGCCGCGTGACCAGCCAGATATCATCGACCCACCGGCTGGACAGTCTACGAATACGAGCCGTACGACGACCAGCTCCACAGGCCCCGAACACAGTAGTGGTGACAACCAGACAGACACCCCTTCCGTTGATCCGCAAGTCCGCTCCCGAGTCGAAGATATCGTCAAGTTAGCTCCGACATCCAACGGAGAGCTAGCCGACGCATGGGGCCTCTCCGCCGGGAAAAAAGCCTGGCAATACCTCACCTCGGAACTCGACGACTATTACGAGCGGAACGCCGACCACAAAATCCAACCAACTGAAAAAGCCCGCAAACTCATTATAGAGTCGAACACCCCGTAGTGGATCCATTCGTTACTAATTCAGTTTCGGCGTTTTCGGCCGTGTCAATAGCAGACCTACCGCTAAGCACCATAGGTAAGCCATCACCAATCGTGATCGGTATCCCGGCTTATTTCAAACGGTCAGAACATCCAGCATGGAACTGATTATTGCCGTCTAGTCGGGATCGGCCCATCACAGTATCCTTCCCAAACTGGTCGTGGGATCGCCAGAATGCGCTCCATTTCTCCACCTCTGTCAAGAAGATGTTCTATATCTGGTGATCCCTTGAACCATATCCGTGGGTCATCGCTCTTCGGATTAACCACTATGTAGAGGTAGAAATCATCGTCATTCTTGGCTCGTTCCTGTTGATTGGGTCGGAGTTTGGCGGTTCCCCCGCTTGAGAATGATTTGATTTCGATGTGACGCTCATCACCGGTTTCTGAATTCTTCGAAAATACGTCGTAACCTTTGTGTTCGTCTTGATCTTCTCGAATCCCCTTTGCTTCCCGACCGCGCTTTGTTTCGTATTTGACGACCTCTGAGATTGCAGCATCCTCTACACTTGGCACGAACTTCGAGGCGATCTCACCGGGTTCTGCATCTATATCCACATTCTCCAGCAGAGTTGTTGCTAAATCTTCCCATCGATGGCCAAACTCTCTAGTGAGATAGAGGGTATCACTATCATAGTACGAGTGACGATTTGCTGTCTGTGGCTTTGAATGTTCACCCAGAATGTATCTGGATCTTACTTCCTCTATCCACACGATCTCTGGAGCGTTAGAGGAAAGCTCAGGGATATCGCTCGAAACTCGCTCCCAGTAGTTCTGGATTCGTTGCTCAACCTCGTTATCCACGACCTCGTCAATCGGATCTCCCCTCTCTAAATGACGCTCAAAATCATCAGCCGCTGAAGGAATTCCGAGGTGTTGTGCTCCCACACGACATTCATCTTGTGATTCACCGTTCTCTGGAAGCCAAATGAAGTGTTTATCATCAAAAACTCGTCGTGCAACCTGCTCATCAGGAATAAACAGTCCCTCGCTTTTTTCAAAATCATTAGCTTCGGTCAATAATTCGAGTTCGTCTGCATCGATTTCTGTCCCAGTATCTTCCGTGATCTCGGGGTAAATCTTCTTCAACTCTGTCCGCGCATCCACATCCACGTCTTTGAGGTTCGATAGTGCATCTTGGAGGGCAGAAGCAGATGTTTCGGATTGTATTCCGGTAGCAGTAAAGAACGAACCCCATCCGTCTCCGTATTCGCATCTCAGATATGTTGAATTCACCACTGGGTCATCAAGAAGTGAGGTTGTGTCGTAGGCGGCACTATATGTCGGAGACAAGTAGACTTCGCTAATTGGCCTTACGTCGTTATCATTAGTTAGGGCGACTATCTCTTCATCAATTTGTTCGGCATCAAGTTCCGCGTTTACAACCCCGGTGTAGGTGATTAACGAAGAAGTGTCAAGAGGCCACTCATCCTCTTTCTCCCATTCATCGCTCACCGTGATTTTCGGCAATAACTTGTCTTGAGCAACCCAGTCAGGGGCGACCTGGTTAATTCCGAGAGAACTAAGGAAATTTTTCGCAGCTTCATCACCGCCTTCATCTGGATCGATAATAGAGGCAGGTACCGTATCGACATCGGTCAATGAGCTACCAACGGTATCGAGTATCTCACTTACTCGTTCACTTTCTGCCGGCAGGAGTACACTGCTCGTGTCCGAGGTTGGCCTGACAACAGACCCTCCAGTAAACACGATTGGAACCTCGCTGAGTCGGTCAGCTTGACCGCTTTTGGAGAGTGCTATGTAGAGATCCCGGAACCACTCCGTCACATCTTCTTCATTAGCCATCGCTTCTAGCATCTCGGGATGATCGACGAGATCATCGGCTAGATCCTGCGCCCCAACGGAGTCTATATCAAGTCTTTCGAGGAAATTTTTCGCACTGCTGCTATCGGTTATTGCTTCAGAGATTGTTGGAAACACCTCTTCGGCGTTCATATCGGCTATAATCTCTTCCACGTCTGGTGAGAACGACACGTAGACGTCAGATGGGAAATCAAGTCCAGAACCCGTGTACACAATTTTGCGTTCTTTGAGATCCTCGTCGAATCCTTTAGTTTCATCGAGTATCTCATATAATGAGCGGAACCAAGGTGTCTCCTTAGAGGCCGCTTTTTCTCCTAACCAGTCTTCATTCGTAGCCAGTTCTGCAAAGTTTGTACCGCTATCGGGCAGATCTTCTGAGTCGGTCCCGAGCTCTCGAATCGCAAGCCGGTCACGAAGAAGTCGCTTTAGAAACACGAGGTTCTCATCAGTTAGTTCTCGGCCGGTTAGCTCGCGGAGGTCTTCTACCGACAGCACTTCTCTAACTTGTTCACAAGAATCACCTACTGGATGAATCGCACTATCAGGTGTGACCCAACTACCGTTCGCAGTGGGGATGATCTCTGATTTTCGTGCCGTCTCCATAATTGCCGTGTCGAGAGTCCGGAATAGGTTGCCCTTCGGGCGTTCACTTGGAAGCAGTGCTTTCTGGAACTGTGATTTCCAGGTATCGTGATTTTTGAGTTGGTCAATCGCGTTCGGGATGAGTGTCTCCCCGATCTCTTCCATCATCCACGAGTTCCAAGCGGCACCCTCGTGCGGTTTGGTTCGTCCTGCTCCAGTAAGCAAATCGGCATCGATCATAAACGGCATTCCGCTCGTGAGCCCTTGTATCGGCAAGAACGAGAAAACAGACGCGTGGACGCTCCCCTCAGTCAAATGGTTAAGATTCCCGTCTTCGTCAACTTTAAGAGCGATTCGAGCGGGGCGTTCGTCAATATTTTCTCTTTTCCGCTCACGAGTTACCTTATCATTGCTTACTCTTTTGGGAACCTCGAAGACGTTCTCGTAGACCCACCACCGTTCATCTGACTTGAGTTCAACAAGTCTGCCCTCCAATTCCTTGGATCTCGAAGTGACTGCCATCTCCCGGCTTCGGTCCTCCTCATCCTCTAGTTCATCTATTACGCGTATCTCTTTGATATCCTCCAAGAACAAGAGCAGTCGATTTTCCAGTTGATCAACCCCTTCCAAAACGCGCTGCTTGTAGCTGTCATCAATATATGGGAGGAAGAATGTGTTCCAGTCCTCAGACGACTCAACCGGTGAATCAGGAACCCAGATGGGGGTCACGCGCCATGGGATTTCATCAATAGTTCTGTCGACACCGTCATCTTGCCAATATTCTCGGTCAAATTTGAACTGATATTCCCCGGAAAGGACATGTGGACTATCGGTTACGCGGAAAACAGACTTGAATCCGATACCCCAAAACCCGATGTTTTCGTCTTGAGATTTCTTCTGAGTTCGCCCAACGTCACAGAGATTTCTGATATCTTCCTCAGAAAACTGTTCTCCATTATTTCGGAAAATAACCGCGTCAGGACGAAGGATGATTTCTATAGTCGTCTCTTCATCCTCTTTGGTACAATCTTCGGCGTTCTGAATAAGTTCGTAAAAAAACTGTCCTTGTCTGGTAAACAATCCGGTTGCCAGCAGATCTAAGCTGCGTGTGAAAGATTCAGAGAGCGCCAACTTTTCTTCTTGAAGGGATTCGATAAACTCTTGCTCTGTACTCAGAATGCTCATAGAACCTATTCTCAGAACGGATTCAAATAGGTGTTGTCAATAAGTTTTGATATGAGTGTCGCTACGGAACCGCCGAAAGAATGGAACCACTGCTTGAGAGTTACCTAAGCTCTACTAACAAATTGTCGAAGGGTTCAATTCAAAACATTACGTTCTAATCGGCGGTCAACTGACCGAGAGCGTATATTACAATGCCTGCTCTACCTCTTGTAGCGCATCAATTGCGTGCTGTAGGTGCACACGCAGTTCCTCGTCAGTACCGTTCTCGTTCACCGCTTGATCAGTATCTGCCGCGCTCCCATTCGAGGCCCGCACTTCGGGGTTAGTCTCGGACGTCCCCCACGTTTCTGTCCGGCCCAGCGAGTCCGGGTCCTGATCGGGGACTGCGTCAAGCCGCTGCTGCTCATCACTGTCGTCCTCTACTGTGTCGGTCGTGGCGGGACTGCGTTCCGACCGGTCGGTCGGCCGCCCCCCACGGTTGAACGCGGATAACGGGAAGTCGTACGCACAGGCCCGCTTCTGCTTGTTGAACGTCGTGCGCCGCGAGACGTCGAACACGTCGATGATGTCGCTGCGATCACACCCGCGGTCGAGTGCTTGTCGGACTTTCTCGTCCTCCATGCGTTGTAGCAACAACTGCGGGTCGTCCGGGATGTGGCCACGAGCTGAATTCTCGATCTGCTCGATAAGACCCCACTCCCCGGTCTCGACGTCCTTATCGACGATCTGCCGGTCGCGGGCTTCGACCAAGTTGTCGAGCCCCATCAGCACCCACAACCGCTCACGAACCGCTGACACCGTCAAGTCAGTCGGCACCCCGGACGCAATGTCACCCGTTCGCGCCGGACCCGCATCTGCTAAGAACCGCAGAATCTCGATGTCCTGCGGAAGCAACACGCTCTGGTCTTCCTCAGTGATCTCCACTGGCGCGTCGTCAGGCGTGCTCTGTTGATGGAACCAGCTGTGGCACGACCTGCACAGCAACGTCAGGTTCTCCATATCATGCTCGCCCATTCCGTCCGGATTCCGCTCGATGTGGTGGACATGTAGCGTCGCTAACCCGCCTTTCTCCGGGCCGCGTCGCCCGCAGACCTGGCAGCGATGGGAGTACTCGTCAAGCACCGTTTCCCGTGTCTCCGGATCAACCGTCTCGTGGCACTCCTCAGGCGTCAACCGCTCCGTCCGTTCACCGCTCGATTCGCTCATACTCGTCGCGTCGTCGTGATCGTGTGACTCTGTTTCTGTCATTCGCTGATTTCCAGTGGTCGGTTCTGCAGCTGTTCACACCGCTTGAACGGGAAGTCGTGGAATATCGCTTCAATCCGCAGCCCGTCGTCCCAGCGTCGCCGCCGCGTACCGCTCACAGTGCATCCGGCGGCACCACCCAGTCACGCACCCACCTGCTACGAACCCCACGTCGGACTCGATCCACCTGCATCTCAGATCGACCTTGTCGGCGTCAGCGGCTTCACTTTGAACTCGGATTTCGAACAGTACCGCTCCGCAACTCGGCCGAGCGCCCGTGTCCGCAGCACATCCGCCACGTTATGCAACACGAGCTCCGCAAACCGCCCGTCCTCGAACGCCGCCACGGCCTCTGAACTATCGTCGAACGGGTCAAGATCACCGTACGACCCGCCGCACAACACGTCGTACGCCGTCACGAGCCCACCCTGCTCGGTCCCATCAACAGTCGTGTTAAACCGGTCCGTGACGAGCGGCATCACGTCTGCGTACGGCACGTCCACGAACGGCCACGCCAAATCACGTTGCGCGTACCGCGTTCGCAGGAACGGTACGTCGAACCCGCCGTTCCACCTCTCTCCATTGTACGCGACGAGCAGCATGTCATCACGGATCCGCTCAGCAACGAACTCGGACACTGCGCTCAGCAACTCGCGTTCAGACGCGTGTATAGACACGTTCACAAGCGTCTCCGACGCCTCAGACTCAACAGCCGACTCAATACCCGACGCATCCCGATCGGCAGTCTGCAGGAACACTCGCACACCCATCGGCACCGCAAACCCGACCGTCGTCACGACATCGACCGCGTCGAACCCGGTCGTCTCGATATCGAACGCCACTTGCTCCAACACCATCACACACCACCTCCGTCCGACGCGGCGACCGCACGCTCGGGCACCCGGTCCGCGCCACTCGGGCGCAGCCGGAACTCCCCGAACCCGAACCGCGAATGCGTTCCAACCCGCGTCACACCATTCTTCGCCGTCCGAACCGCGTCATCCCCGACGTACTCGACGACCTGCCCGTGATCAACCGTCTCCACAGCGTGCGACTCGTCACCGTTCACAAGGCGCGTTTCACGGCGACGCAACCCGCCACCCGGCACGCCCCACCACCACGGCACCGACTGCGAATCCGCGTTTGGAGCCTCACTCGCCATTACGTACGGCGTCACAAGCTCCAACTGCAACTCGTCAGTCCCTCGCACCCCAGCGTAATCCAACGCATCGAGATCCACGAGTTGTGTCTCCACCACAGACACATCCCCGAACCCGTAATTCCGAGCGCCGCCAACACGAATCTCGTCCAGTACATCCTCCGCGACCGGTACGACACCGTCACGGCCGGCGTGCAAGTAGCAGTGCAGGAACCACGACACTGACCGGCGGTGATCCCGCATCTCAGCAGGCCGCCCGAACCAACACGAATCGTCGAACGCAACACGGCCACCATGAGTTTGCAACGGGTGTACGTTATGCGCATCCCGCGGCCGTGAATCCAGCAGCCACCGCTGCGCCGCGTTCCGAAACACGAACAAGTCCTCATACGCCTCCACGTCCGGCAACGACAACCCGAGCTTCCCCGCATACCCATCCTGCGACGCGCCTGCCGGGTACTCACCGTACTCACCCGGGAGAAACACGCCGTGACTCACGTGCAGCGACCCACGCGTCGCAGCATCCACACGCGACGCAACCGCGTTGAACACCGCGTTCCCCGACACGAAATACGGATTGCCGTAGTACGGCGACTCCAACTCGAAGAGAACCTGTTGAAGCCGCGTCACCGACCCTCACCCCCACCTCGACGACCACGACTACCATGCCCAGCGCGCTGCGCCGGTGCGAACGCCGCGACGTAGTCCTCGATAAACTGTAGCGCCACCGACCACGAACGGATCCGCCGCAACTGCGAATCCAGCACGCGCCACCGACGTGACCCGGCCACGTCAAACGGGAGCGCCGGGAGCCGCGCCCACGTGTCTGCGAACGACCGTGCTGGCGCGTCACCCAACCGCGCTGCCGGCCGATCCCCCGGCTCCCCAGTCACAGCCAACGACACCCCGCCCGCTGAGAGTACTGTTCGATGCGGTGTTACAGACTCCTTGTCCGCAGCCTCAACTGCGAGGAACAGGTCGCCGAACTCGTGACCGCTCCGGTAATTATCCAACAGCACCGCCGTCAAGAGCGTGTGGTACTTCACCGACGTATACGGGTAGTACGGCGACTCATTGAACCCAGCCGGCAACGTCGCCGACACCCACGTCGCGTGCAACTGCTCAGCGTCATCACTCACGAGTAGCTCATCCAGCGACTCACCTGACTCACTCGAAACGACCTCCCCAGTCAACAGCGACATGCGCCGCCACGACGCGTACGCATCCACCGTCTGCTCCGGATCACCGCGCGGCCGACTCAACAACGCCGCATCCCCGTCCGCCCCGTCCGGCACCGGCTCATTCACCCGCACACCGCCAACCCAATCCACTGCATGACTATGCGCCCGCGCCCGCAACTTATGCACATCATGCCGATACGCCGACACCAACGGATCCACCGCATCGGCGTCACCCTCCACGTCAGAATCCGCAATCGCATCACGCATCCCGATCACCCGCCCGACCAGCTTCACCATCGCCATCGCCAGTCGATGTCTCCGTCTCTTGTTCCTGGGCTGTGCGGAGCCCCGTCGACGGCTCCATCAACTCATCGAGACCGTCAATATCAGAATCACCAGTCGCTGATGACCCATCAGTCGCAGCACCCGCCTCCCCACCGCCAGACGCACCGCTAGACCCTTTCGATGCCACCCCTTCTTGAGCGGTCCGCAGACCAGTCGCTGGCTCGGCTAATTTGTCCAGTTCCGCACCGTCCTGATCCACCTTCCCCGAATCATCGTCACCCGCATCCCGACCGTCACGTCCACCAGTCATGCCGAACCACCCCCTGCCCCGCCACCATCACCAGGGAAGGGCACGTCACCATCACGCTGCGCAACCCGCGCCTGCAACGCCCTAACGAACTCCGGCCGGCACTCCGACGCCCACACCTCATCCTTCTCCTCCATCGCCGACGTCGTCGCCTGCGCCCGATTGAACACGCGCCGCACCTCCTGCTCGGTGTACAACGGATTCATCACCCACACATCAGCGATACCCGCTCCGAAATTCCGCGCCCCACCCAGTTGGAACGCGAACTCGTCGCTGTGCGCATCAAGGAACGACACGGCTTCCAACAGTAGCCCGACGAACTCCGGCTTCAACTCCCGGAACGTCAACTTCCACGTTCCCTCAACGTTCCCGAGTACATCTCGATCGGCCTGCCGGAGGGGCTGCCCACCGTCGTCCTCGTTCCGCGACCGCACCTGATTCGAGATTTGTCGGTAGTGCGCTTCCGCCTCCCCATCCAAGACATCCACGTTCCGCCGGATCGGGGAGAACGTCACTGGCCGGCGAAGCAACTTCCCCGGCTGATCACCGAACCCGCCGAACAAGTCGTAGACGACGCACCCATCATCGTGTTCATCCAGACAGGTTCCCTTCTCGTGGTACCCGGACTCCAAGTCACGCTCGTACGTCTCCGCACGCATGTAGTCCGCATTCGGCTCACCCGGATGGCATGCCGTCGCCCCAGCGACCTGGACGACTTCCTCACACCCGTGCCGCAGCCAGCCAGACAGGGTGAATGGGCTTATCTGTCCTTCAATCTGATTCATCGGATCATCCGACTCATACCGATCCGCCGACGCATGATGCCGATCCGTGACGATCCCGTCACCAGGAGACAACAGATCGATTTCCATCCCCACGTACACGTCAGGCAGCAACATCTCCTCCACCGACCGCGACACGTCCAACTCAACATCGAGATGCGACTCCACCAGTCCCGACGTCATCGCTGCTCACCCCAGAACAACCCGCGAACCACGCCACCACCTGCCCCGTCAGCACGACGACGCGCCTCACCCACAGACACCGTCACCGACGACTCACCCGACCCTCCCTCCTCACCACCAGAGGCAACACTTCCACCCGTACTACCACCATCCGGAACGCGACGTAGTGACTTCGTCGCCGCCGTACTCACCCCAACCACTTCAGGCGCAAGCAACACCGGCCACGACGACTGCGTCGCCCCATCCGAACACCACCCAACACGCCCCGCAACGAGCAACTCCCGCACACCCAACGTGAACACCTCAACCTGCGTATGACGACCAGCACCACACACAACATGACCGACCTGATACCGGACCGACTCCGCCGGCTGGAACACGTACACAACAACCGCATCACCCTCGTGAAGAGGAGAGCCGCACGCTTGACACGTCGCGGCCCCTTCCCCGAGCGAAACACCAATTAGTTGATGTATTTCTTCAAGTAGTCGATCATCGATGCTCTCTTGACCTACTGGTGCTGAGTCGTCCATGGGTTCTTGCATACCTCTGGAAGAGCCCAGCTCGGATGTTACAGGCATCCGGGCCTTCTCGTGAGATCATGCCCCGTAGAGCTGGATCTTCCTATACCAAGTTACTATATGCAGTCATATAAGTATTACTGTAAGTAGTAATCATGACTGTATAGGGTAACTACGTAACTGCCTTCAGTAAGAATTACTTTCACACCGGGTGCCGAATCGCCAGTATGGTCGACGACCAGTATCGGGGCCTCCTCACCGAACGAGAGCGAGAGATTATCCGAGGAGATGCTGATGTGTCTGACAATTATCGTTATCGGGTTGTGAGTCGAATACGTACGAAAATTGAGAATATCGATGAGGACGTAGAGATTTTGACGGATAACCGGGAGGATCTGCTCGAAGAACTGCGGGAGGTGGTCTGTGCAGATGAAGAATGAGTCATCGGAGGGGTTGTGATGGAGATTGTTAGTACAATGGAAACCGGTTCGCTTGGGCGCGAGTTGGACTTAGAGCCTGTCGTTAGCGACCTTCAGTCACAACTTGGTGAGGTAGTGAACGCGAATTTCCGTGGCGATTCTATGGTGACTCTTCGTTTAAAAAAAAAGGCGGACCTGCCCATACAATCTATCGAACTGGGTCATTCCAAATTCGGGGTGCTGAGACTGAAGAGGATTTAGTTAGTGCTGAGGGACGTTTCCGGGAGGCACTGAATGAGCTTGAAATCGAAGTAGACAACTACCAGTTTGAACACGTGACTTCGGTGTTCATGGAAACCCTCAATCAAAGGGTAGAGCTTGAAACTGCGATGATCGCTCTTGGTCTGGAAAATGCCGAATACGAGCCGGAACAATTTCCAGGACTCATTTATCAGTACCTCACAAAGCATCCTCGGCTAGCTGTTTCTGCGGCCTGAGTTCTGTGTCGAAGCGGTTGTACTGACGGTCTCGACGAGAGAATTACGGACGGATCGACGGAGAGCTGTCGCTGTCG
>Ga0306899_1000490_pt1 | contig 19891 bp, 16 predicted proteins | sample AntRauMFilla3764_FD_190407 | JGI IMG/M metagenome (GOLD analysis project Ga0306899, IMG submission 190407) | Saline lake microbial communities from Rauer Islands, Antarctica - Metagenome Filla 3 #764 (v2) (version 2) | ecosystem: Environmental > Aquatic > Non-marine Saline and Alkaline > Saline ... | reverse complement strand
ACCAGAACCAGAACCAGAACCAGAACCAGAACCAGAACCAGAACCAGAACCAGAACCAGAACCAGAACCAGAACCAGAACCAGAACCAGAACCAGAACCAGAACCAGAACCAGAACCAGAACCAGAAAAGATTGTATCTGAAGTACAAACGAGCACAAGTAAACCAGCACTCGGCAATCCGACCAATCGGTTGGCTGTGATAATCACCGCTGCAATTGTCACCTTAGTTGTCATCACGTTTGTTGGTGTGCAGGTATATTCATATTTCCAAACCCCGCAAACAACCACAGAAATCACAACTAGCGTATTAGTTGGTGATCGAGCAATTAATCTTACTATCGACCAATCATTCACCGCACAATCTCTCTTGAATAGTGCGCGCAGTGGTGAATCGGGAGCTATTGAATACACGTTATTCAATGCAGAGGCTGAAGCTCTTCCAACTGCCTTGGCGCTAGAGTTAGTTGCTGACGGCTTCCCAATAACGATTCAACAGTTTGGTACAAAGGTGAGCTTTATCAGTATCAACCAATCCCGGCCGCAACTACTCATGCGGGTTACCGATCAAGTTTCTGTCACTGGTGCATTACTCGCCCAAGAAACAGCACTAGCTGATGCGGTCACTCCATTATTTGGTGCAACTACAGCTGGTACATTTATGGACACAACTATTGATACTAGTGATGTTCGCGTACTGACAACCACAGCTGGAGAACGTAGTCTGACTTACGGATTTATCAACGACACAACACTGCTGATTGCCGGCTCCGTGGAAGAATTCGAGGCGGTACTTAGCCGGACAAAATAATGAGCCATGTCAGTTGCGCAAGTCATTACTATACAACCACAAGTTCTTGGGGGAACTATTGTCACCATTGAAATTGATATTGCCCAGGGATTGCACGCGTTCGCAGTTGTAGGACTCGCTGGTAAAGCTGTCGATGAAGCAAAAGATAGGGTGGGGAGCGCAATCAAGCACTCGGGCTACACCTCACCTAAAACTAAGAATCAAAAAGTAATTGTCTCGCTTTCACCAGCTGACTTGAAGAAAGAAGGGCCATTATTTGATGTACCAATCGCAATTGGTTATCTGATTGCAGCCAAAGAAATAGAAGTTGATGATACTAAGCGCGCCTACGTGGGTGAACTAGGCCTTGATGGATCGATACGACCAATCAAAGGGGTTCTTAATTGTGTGCTGGCAGCCAAAGCAGCTGGTATCAAAGAAATTTTCGTGCCGGCTGGTAATGCAAAAGAAGCAGCCCTGATTGACGACATCACTGTTTACGGAGCAGCGACATTAACTGATATTATTGGGCACGTTTCAATCGATCATAACAACTCACTTTCAATACAAGCACCCACTGAGATTACCGAGGTCTGGGCTGAAGGACAAACCAGACTCGAAGATATCAAAGGCCAAGAGAGTGCTAAACGTGGATTAATTATTGCAGCCGCCGGGCGACATAATGTCATGCTAGTTGGGCCACCAGGAACCGGCAAGACTATGTTGGCTCGGGCGCTGCGTGGACTGCTGCCACCACTATCGCGTGAAGCAGCCTTGAACGTCACTGCTATTCATTCTATCTCAGGCAGTGACCACACCATCAGCACCCAAGCACCCTTTCGGGCACCGCACCATACCGCCAGTCACACCAGTTTAGTCGGTGGGGGAGCTAACCCAAAACCTGGCGAAGTGACCCTTGCGCACCACGGCGTTTTATTTATGGATGAGTTTCCAGAATTCGATCGCCGCTCAATTGACGCCCTGCGCCAACCACTTGAAGATCGGATAGTGACTATTTCCCGAGTCCAAAGCACCGCCGAATTTCCGGCTGACTTCATCCTCGTTGCTGCTCTCAATCCCTACCGCGGAAGTGAAGATGGTACCAAAGATCTGGCTGGTGCCATGCGCGACACGTACAACGACAAAGTATCTGGACCGATTCTTGATCGGATTGATCTTTGGATCGAAGTCCCACACGTTCCGTATGACACGCTCACTTCGCTACCAAGTAAAATCAAAGAAACAGATCTTGCTAGAGAAGCCATTCAATCTGCTCGAACCAAACAGCAAGAGCGCTATCAAAAGCACAGCGAATTCACCAACACCAATCTATCAGCCAGAGAAATCGAAGAGCACATCGAGCTGAGTGACAAAGTAAAAGATTTATTAAAGCTATCAAGCGAGCGCCTCAATCTATCACCCCGTTCGTACCACCGTTTGATTAAGGTGTCCCGCACCATCGCCGACCTCGACGCTGCAACAGACATCGAAACCTCCCACGTACTTGAAGCGTTGCAATATCGAGTGAGTGTGTAAAGATATTTAGATGGAATTTCCAGAATCAAAAGCTCTAGTGACAGGCAAATTAACAGCTGAAAATTTTAATATTACTATTGGTGAATCTAACCTCAACCTAACGCTGGAGATTGGAGCTCGTATTGAAGAAATATGGAAAGATAAACAGGTAGAATCAAAGGAGCGGGGAGCAGATATTTATAATGGTGTCTCATATCGCGTAAATAATTGGTCATACGATCAGAAGACACTGGGTCTTGAACTATCACTCTATGACTACAAACATCGGTTGGGCTTAATCACAATGATCAAAAATGGTGAAATCAGCTCATATGACTACCCCCACAATGGTTGTTTTGTTGGAGCAACGGTTCTTACTTCTGATGATTTATATATCATGGTCAAACTTTCCGGCACCTCCATGAATCTAAACACCCTTGAGATGTTGGGTGGAATGGTGGAAACAGAAACTCAGTTTTCTGATCAGAACTTTTTGTTTGATGTCTTGTATCAAGAGCTTGAAGAAGAGGCGGGAATTACAAATAGTGATATTACACAGTGTTACCTAGAATCGATGTTTACCGGCGGGACTTCACATTTTGGCTTTTACTTTAACGTCGTACTAGATAAATCAAGCTCAGAACTGCAAAAAAGATTTGTTTACAATCAAGACACAGATATTGAATCTCTGGTCTTCTTAAGTAGGGAAGAGTACTTAATCACGCTAAAAGATATGAGTAATAATAAGCGCTTGATTGCTTCGATAATAGAAAGTCACCCTGATAGCCAGGGATTCATTTTAGAGTGAGATACGAGGCGAGCAAGAAAAAAGACCTGACCGGGGCAAGTGCCCAGGGAAGGTCTTTTTTCGTAGGTCAACAAAGTAGGTCGCCTAAAATGGATTTCTGGCGCCGCGGACTTCGAAGTGGAGGTGCGTGCCGGTAGACCGCCCCGTATTACCCATCGCACCGACTGCTTCACCTTGAGCGACATAGGCTCCAACTCCAACATAGTTTTGTGAGAGGTGAGCGTACAGAGTCTGTGATCCATTATTGTGGCGGATTACAACGTACTGTCCGTACCCTCCATTCCAACCAGAACTTTTAGAAACAATCACTTCACCAGCTGCGGCCGCTCGAATGGTAGTACCGTGTCCAGCAGCAAAGTCGACCCCGTTATTGCCGTGGATACCTTGGGTTCGAACTCCGCCCGGAACTGGGTGTACAAATCCAGCACTTGAAGCAGCCGTTGAACCAGAAATCTTCACTGGTTTGGCGCTCGCTGCACGTGCTTGGACTGACCGTACGGTTCCCCCAGGAATGATCAACGTGTCGCCAACATTGAGTTCACTTGCGTCGTCCATTTGGTTATAAGAAAGGATTTCGTCAGTATTGCCATCATACTTTTTAGCGATACTTGATAGTGTTTCACCAGCAGCAATTTTATGTTGCACTCCAGCAACTGGCAGAATCACCAGTGTATCACCGGGACGGATCTGGGTTGCTCGTGGTAGGTCATTGGCCCATAAAATTGTATTGGTGGTGACACCAAACATCTCTGCTACTTGCGAAAGGGAATCACCTTCTCGTACGGTATACACCCGAATTTGGGTGCTGTCTTGGGGTGCGACTTCGCTAGCTCCAATTGGACCAGTGGACAGCAGCGCATTGTCCTGTACTGAAATGTTAGCTCCACCACGGGCTGTGACCGTATCTGGATTAACAGCTGCACTCAAAAGCGCCATATGAGCAGCACTAGGTTCATTAACAAAAGTAGCGGTAGCGTTTGCTGTTTGTGGTTCGGAAGCAAATCCGCCTAGAAACGCGTGCGCAAACAACGGAACCGCAATTGCTACAGCCACTCCTCCATATATCAGTTGATGGGTAATTGATCTACCTGGTCCCTCAACGTCTTCAAGTGTGTGTTTAATAAGTCTATGGTTTAGTCTCACCGCAGTTCGGTCATTACAGTCGTGCTTGGAAATTGGGAACGCCAGTATTATTGTTCGTTCACCACACCCTAATTGGTATGCGCAGTATTGTACTAGAGTCGAATAGAAGGGCAATTGACGTAATGCCCATTTTTGGTCTTATATATAAAAGCTATATGAGCAAGTATAATAAGCCTATTTTACTATTGACACTTTTTAATATTTATTACATTTTAATTACATGCACGTAAGCGCGCACAAAACTACACATAAGACTAACGGATCGCCTCTAGCGGTCGATTTTATGATTCTAAAAATCATTCTTATGTGTAGCTGCGGCGCTTTTATTGTCTAACTTTTTTTAGACCCACCAAAATACAAACTCCCCAGCTATACAAAAGCTGAGCTTTTATATAGCAAACTATTCTTTAGCAATAGGAGTCACACCATGACAAAACCAACCTCAATCATCTGGCGTACTGGTAAAAAAGTAGTCTTGCGTCCTCACCAAGAAGAGGATCTCTCTTCATACCAAAGCTGGATTAACGATCCTGAAATCAACCAGTACCTGATGGTCATCTGGCCGATGTCTATGACCGGGCAACGTAAGTGGTTTGAAACTGCTTCGTCTTCCACCACTGATGACATTCAGGTGGCGGTCTGCACTAAAGAAGGAGTGTTGATTGGCAATATGGCAATGCATATCAATATCAGAAAACGCTCTGCCGCGACCGGCACTCTGATCGGATCAAAGGCGCACCACAATCAAGGGTACGCAACAGACGCTAAGATGTTGTTGCTTGACTACGCCTTCAATTGGCTTGGCTTGCGCAAGGTTACCTCCTCGATTCTTTCGCTCAATGGTGCTAGTAAAAGTTACGCCACAAAATGTGGCTACCGACACATGGCCACTATCGAGCAAGAACATTTCCGTGAAGGAAAGTGGATCGACGAAGAACAGTACGTTGTCTTTCGTGACGATTGGCTGCCGTTGTGGGAACAGTACAAACAAGATCTTTGAAGCAAACCAAAAGCCCGGCGCTAGCGCCGGGCTTTTTATTATTTTCCTCCAAAACATTTCTGATACACATCTTCTGCTGCTTTAACTTTTTCCGCATTTGATCCATGAACAAATTTTTCTATATAGATGAAGTATTCAGGATCTTTTTCTGCGATTTCTTGCAGCGCCAAATAAATAGGTTGTGGATTTTTATCATGAAGTGATAGAAACCAATAGTTAGTAATCCGTGCAAAGAAATCACTTGCATACCGCTCAAAAACTATCGGATTGTTAACAGCGTCATGCATACCATCTATTCGTCCGCGCATCCAAAGCGAGTGATTGTATTTATCTTTATCTGACCAACCTACTGGCTGCGAATAAATCTGTTGTGCTTGAGTTAATAAACCTGACCCTTCTGAGTTCATTTCAAATACTACCCTCGAATTTTGTAGTTTTACACCAAACTCTTTTTCTATATCTTCAGCAGGTATATGGTGATGTGAGAATTCTACATTTTGCCGATCTACATCTAGTCTGCCGTTCGAAGGTAATTCATTTTCCTTGGGGTAAAGTAAAACAAAATCCCAATCACTATGCTCTCGCTCATGCCCGGACGCTCGTGAACCATGCAAAATAATTGCTAACGGCTTATACACTTCTCTCAAATGCTGAATAATTTTTTCTTCCATATCCTCAATTATACCAGCCATGCTAGAATGTCCCCACATGACAAATTCTGACTCCACCGAAACCAACTTTCCCTACACCGAAGGACTAAATGATCCACAAAAACAAGCGGTGTTACATACGCAAGGACCGTTGATGGTATTGGCTGGAGCGGGGTCAGGAAAGACTCGAGTGATCACGCACCGGATTGTGCACTTGATTCATAAAGGCACCGCACCGCACAATATTCTCGCCATGACCTTTACCAACAAGTCCGCCAAAGAAATGCGTGAACGTGCGGTCGCACTAACCCAAAAGTACCCCCCTTCTGATCGGGCGGTACTCGACAGCCAACCAGTGGTTACAACTTTTCACGCGCTTGGTGTACGACTATTGCGGGAGTTCCACGAAGCGGTTGGACTACGTCGTCACTTCACCATCTATGACCGGAGCGACAGTCAAAAAGCTGTGAAACAGGCAATCGAGCAAGCTGGCTACAACCCAAAAGAATTTGAACCGCGAAAGATCTTGTCAATGATCTCACGGGCCAAGGGTGACGCAATTACCAGACTAGCGTACAACGACGCAGCCGGGTCGTTTCTCGAAGAAGTGGTGGCACAAGTCTGGGAAAAGTATGAGAACATCTTACATAAAGAACAGTCACTTGATTTTGATGATCTCTTGGTCAAGATGCTGCGGATGCTTGAAGACAATCAGTCCATCCGCAAACAATTACAAAAACGCTATCAGTACATTCACATTGATGAGTATCAAGACACTAATAAAGTACAGTTCCGGATTGCCGAGCTACTCGCTGGTGACGCACACAATATATGTGTCGTCGGGGACATCGATCAGTGTCTTACCGGGGACACGCTGGTCACTATGGGGGACGGTACTCAAAAACAGATTAAACAAATAAAGCTCGGTGATCAGGTGCTATCAAACTACGGAAGTGGTGACTACCGTCCAGCTAACGTTACACACGTTACCAAGAAAACTTCAGACACACCGTTAGTTACCATTACCACCAACACCGGCAAGCAGCTGACAAGTACTCCTCATCACCTACACTTTGCTGGCTACCGATTGGATACCTCGCCACAAGTATTTTATGTATACCTCATGCGAAAAGATGGTGTTGGATATCGGCTAGGAACATCGTCGGTCTACACCAAAGGACAAACCAAACCAATGCTCGGGTTTGTACAACAGCTCAATCAGGAGCACGGCGACGCTATCTGGGTGCTTGCAACGTACGGCACAGTCAACCAAGCGCGCGCAACTGAGTACGAGTTATCACTACGCTATCAAATTCCGACCATTCCGTTTATGGCGAGAAAAGGATCGAGTTCAGGCGGGTATGTACACGATCAGGTTGTGCTTGATACACTTCATGCACAGTTCGATACCCACACCAGCGCAAAAAAAATCCTCGCATCATTTCACCTCCAAGAGAGGTATCCGCACCACCGGCCACAGGTGAGTAATAGTGATAGACAAAATATCCTTGTTACCTTGTGTGGAGACTCTCGCGGTTCAACACCGATGCATCGTATTAGTGTCGCTGGTAGCAACCAAACAACTAAAAAACTACTACAAAAAAATAATTACAGTGTTCGACCCGCTCGAGCAGGATCAGTCAGCTGGCGGTTTGAAACGTGTCATCAGTCATATGTAAAAATTTCTGACCAAGTTAGACAACTACAAACCCTACTACCTGATGCAATAGTAATCGAACAAGGGAGACTCGGTACTCAAACTAACACTAGAAATAAAAATTCTTTACCGGTACTACCAGCTGGCTCGATACGACCGGGCATGGTCATGTTTGCGGCTGATGGTTCATACGACATTGTCCAAACGGTTTCACACAATAGCCCTCCCAAGCAGGTCTATGACATAATGGTCACACCAACTCATAATTTTATAGCCAACGACCTAGTAACTCACAACTCCATCTACAGTTGGCGCGGGGCTGAAATAAAAAACGTGCTCCAGTTTGAAAACCACTTTCCTAACAGCACCACTATTTTACTCGAGGAAAATTACCGCAGTACGCAAACCATCATTGCGGCCAGTAACGACATCATCAAGAAAAACAAAAATCGCGTAGATAAAAATGTGTTCACCAACAATCACGAAGGTGAAAAAATTACCCTCTACGCTGGTATGACCGGCTATGATGAAGCCGAGTACATCGCGCTGACTGCCAAAAGCCTGATTGCAGACGGATCCGACCCTAGTGGTATCGCCGTACTGTACCGGACGAACTTTCAATCCCGTGCACTTGAAGAAGCGTTCTTGAACTTTGAAGTACCGTACCAACTACTGGGGACTAAATTCTTTGAGCGACGTGAAGTGAAGGATGTATTATCGTACCTGCGTTTGGCCCTGAACCCCGGTAGCAACGCTGACCTCACCCGAGTGATCAACACGCCAGCCCGGGGGATTGGTAAAGTCACCATGCTCAAAGTCATCAGCGGTGCACGCGACCAACTCAACGCTGGTGCCCAAGCCAAGGTACAAAAGTTCGATGACATTATGATGGATATTGCCAAAGCAGCTACCGAGAAAAAACTCTCGGACACTATTAAATTCATCATGAAGCGATCAGGGATCGAAGATACCTTTATTGAAGAGGGAACCGAAGAAGCAATGGAGCGAATCGAAAACCTCCGCGAGCTGGTCACCTTGGCCAGTCGCTTCGATACGGTTGAACCTAACGAAGCCATCGAGATGCTAATCGAAACCGCTGCCCTGCAAAGTGACCAGGACGAAATTAAAAATAAAGAAGAGCTAAACGCCGTGCGACTGATGACCATTCACGCTGCCAAAGGACTCGAGTTTCCCTACGTGTTTGTCACTGGCCTCGAAGAAGGACTCTTCCCACATGAACGCATCGACGATGGAAAAACTGACAACGAAGAAGAGCGGCGGCTATTTTACGTTGCATTGACCAGAGCCGAGAAAAAGATCTTCCTCACCTACGCCCACATGCGTACTATCTTTGGTCAGCAAAAAGTAAACCTCCCATCATCATTTATCAACGACATTAGCACCGAGCACGTCGACGCGGCCGAGCCAGGTGGCGGCCAAAGCTCAGGCTACGAAACGACAGTCTATTTGGATTGATGGGTACAAGGTAATGCAATGTTCCTTGATAAGATCGCTTACCTGTTGTAGGGTTAAGGTGGACATGGACATAACCATAGACAAGGAGGTGCGCCATGGGGAGCACAAAAGATCAACTGAAAGCTGAACTGCAACTCATTTGCGCGTCAGCAATCGGACTAAAAGATTTCAAGGTTTTCATTGGCCATGAGCATGGGAACTGGGGACCAGAAAAACCGGGCTCAAGCTTCCGGGAAAATCAGATAGGGCCAGATCTGCACAAGGGCATGCTAGCCTTTGATCCAGCAAAAATCTTGCAACCAAGAGAACAGTTCAAGTTGTTGGTTCCCGACATTCCAGCGGCAACGGCCTGTCGAATATATGCTGAGAGAATGGACGCTGATGTCCATGTCGGACAGCGCATGGACTACGACATAGACACTCAGACATTTTGGTTCCTCGCGGCGCCGACCAACACCTGCAAGGTAGTTGCTTTGGGGCAATGGAATCAGAACAGTATCTGGATTCCAGATACATGAGACACTTGGGCTGCTGCGATACTTTCGCCGCGGCCTTTTTATATATTTTTTCCTATGCCTAAACAGTACTAGTATACGATTGCAAACTAGACAATCCCAATTAGATCGATTACAACCTCACCTCCATAATAGTGTGGTTAACTGCACTATTACTCGTTGAAAATAAAACTCCAGCGCCCGGCACCAGCTCGTGGTGGCAGGCCGCCAGTAATGACAAGCCCGAGAACTGACCAAAATTTCTTACCATCAAAACTTCGTTTCTTGGTCGTTTTAAATAATTGATCGTATTCACCAGCTTCATATTTTTGTTTAGTCGACCGCACGGTTGCAGCACTGACTTCGAGCATGTTTGAGATTGCATACCCCGAGTAACCTTTTGTTAACATCAATATAATTCCAACTCGTTTAATAAACATAATTTGTTCTGCCTCGGTAAACAGTTCAATAAACAAGGAGGCCATTTTATGTTGTGAACTTGAAGCAAATAAAGACGAGAATTGTTCAAATAATTGTTTTCGTAGCTTATCGTCGAGTGGTTTTTTAGAAACGTTTGTCATAGTAGTGCAGTTAACTGCACTATAGCATTACTTGAGTAGCTATTGTATTTTCTTGTGAAACAATCTAAGTTACTCGTACAGACTTATCTATGAGCTTCCAACACAAAAAATCACTTGGCCAACACTTTCTTAATAGTGACTACGTGCCGAAAAAAATGTGCGATGCAGCCGCGGTGCAAGCAGGGGACACCGTGCTCGAAATTGGCCCTGGAACCGGGGTGTTAACCCGAGAGATTTTAGGTAGAGGCGCCAAGGTAGTAGCGGTCGAAGCAGACGCCCGAGCGATTACTGAATTAGAAACCACCTTCGCTGCTGAAATTGCTACTCAGCAGCTGACTATTTTTCATCACGACGCACGCCAGCTTGATATGGCAGCTTTTGGTTTACAAGATCAGCAATTTAAGGTGGTCGCAAACATTCCTTACTATATTTCTGGGTTACTCTTTCGTCAGTGTCTGGAATCAGATATCCAGCCAACTGATCTAGTGTTTCTGGTGCAAAAAGAGGTGGCGGAGCGGATTGCGCGGAGCACCAAAGAATCCATTCTATCAATGTCAGTCAAAGTATTTGGAGACCCTTCCTATGTATGTACAATCAAACGTGGACATTTTACACCACCGCCAGCTGTCGACTCAGCTATCGTTGCTGTCCACAATATAAATAAATCTCGCTTACAATCCGTAACGGCCGTTACATTTTTTACCGCCCTCCATGCAGCTTTTGGGCAAAAGCGAAAACAAATAGCAGGGAACCTTCGCACGTTATTCAACAAGGAAGAAGTGGTGTCTACCTTAACAACCATGAGTATTGTCCCCACCATTCGGGCCGAAGACCTGTCAATTGACCAGTTTATGACACTAATTACGGCGTTGTCCCAGTAATTTCCCCAGCTTGTCCACAGATTAGTGAAAAAAGGTATATAAGCTCAGCAGTCACCTCATTACAACTGCTATACTAAGCGTATATGAAAGGGATCACTAACCCCCGGATAATCGGTGCGTGTATCATTGGATGTGCACTTGTAGCTGGAGCATACACACTCAGTAACTTTGGTGTTAGCCGCTTTGCAGCCCAACAATCTGCCTCGGTAGCTGTGGTCGAGACGACACCCCGGGTAGCAATCACCGTCACAGACAATGACCAAAACGGCATCGAGGATTGGCGAGATGAATTTGTTACCAACGAACCAATCGTCTTAGCTCAGACTGACACCACCTATGAACCACCAGACACTCTTACCGGTCAAATGGGGGTTAACTTTATCGAAGGGTATCTACGGTCTAAAACCTACGGACCTTTTGGAAGTTCCCGGGAAGAGGTGACTGCTAACGCGGTCGAGGTTCTAAGCGCGCAAACTGCTCACGAACTGTACGACACACCAGATATCACCATAATGAATGAATGGGATGATGAAGATATCCGCACCTATGCCAACACCATGGCTCTAGCGATCAGTAATAATAACCAATCCCAAATCACTGAAAGTGAACTGTTTATACTGCATGATATTGTCACAAACGACAACGTAGACCGAATAGAAGAGCTGGAGCTGCTCGCCAACACTTACCAACAAATGCGTGATACGTCGCTCAATATCCCTGTCCCAGCTATTTTCGTCAAAGAACACCTTGATCTGATCAATACCTATCACGCAATCCACAAAGACATCGACGCCATGACGCTTGCCATCAATGACCCGGCCTTTGCCTTGATGCGACTCAAGCGCTATGAGGATGACGCAGCTGGCTTGGGGTACGCGCTGGAAAACATGTATCAGTCATTAAACCCGTATGCATCACTGATACAGCCAAATGACCCGGCGGCATTATTCGTTGTTTTTAGCTCAGAATATAAATCGTAATTGTATGGATGCATTTTTTAACACCCTCAAAAAAGGTCTAGTAGCAATGATGTTTGTAGTTGTTGGGTTTTCAATGACGTATGTGCCACAACTACCAACCAGTCAGGTCCCGCACGCAGAAGCACAGAAGGCGCGTCTAGGTATGCAGATTGTCCAAAACGCCAGTGCGCTAGCGGGCAATGCTATTAACACCGCTACCTCTCTTGCTACAGGCAATCTTTGGATCAAAGAAAATGTTCTTGATGGTATCGCCTGGTCAATAGCGAAGCGAATCGTATCAGGTATGGTGCGCAGTCTGATCAACTGGGTCAACTCCGGCTTTCAGGGTAGCCCAGCCTTTGTGACTGATATTAAAGGCTTTCTGTTGGACGTGGCCGACGAGGAATTTGGACGGGTTATTAGTGAAATAGGTGGCAGTGATGGCTTAGGTTCTTTTATTTGTTCACCATTTAAACTAGATGTACAAATTTCACTGGAATCGCAATACGCCAGAGGGCGAGCGTCTGGACAATCAGCCCCTGAATGTACGCTCAGTGGAGTAATCAGTAATATCGAAGGCTTCATTGCTGGTACCGACCCAGGCAACGGTCTTTCTGACTGGCTACAGATCACCTCGACCCCACAAACCTACACTCCATACGGCGCCGTACTCAATGCCGAAGTAGCAGCTCGCGCTCGATTAATCAATGCTGAAGGTCAAGTTCTTGAAGAGGTAAGTTGGGGTGATGGATTCCTCTCCCAAAAAATCTGTCAGTCCGTCGGTGGTACTAGCGGAGGACAACAGTGTTCAATCTCGAAACCAGGACGAATCATCGCCGACCAGCTCAACAAAGCGCTCGGGGCGGGGCAAGATGCTCTCATTGAGGCTGATGAACTCAACGAGCTGCTCGCAGGCCTCCTTGGTCAGTTGGCGAACAAAGCGCTCACCGGGGTCTCTGGTCTCTTGGGGCTATCTGGCGGTACCGGATACAGCTATAGCAGCAGTGGTGGTTATTCTGGCTCTTATCTCGATGCAGCTGTAGCACAGTCTAGCAACCTCACGACTAATTCAGCAGAGACAGGATCAAAGAATATCATCACCCCACAGCTAGGACGCCAGATCGAGTACCGTGAATTATTAGTAGCGTACCAAACAGCATTCACCAACTTCCTGGCACGAACAGTACCTGATGCCACAACGGTAACAAGGACCGCTGGTAGTGAAGGTGGAACGACAATCGTAACCTTAGGATCTATCAGTCCAGCCGAACGAAGAAACTTACTCAGATACCGACAAAACATACGTAGTGAACTCTCAAACCTCAATATCTTAATCGATCAAAATAATGAGGACATATTGACGCTTACTAGTATGGCCTATCAGTACGACCAGGCAGGACCTGATGAACAGATAGAAATTTTGCTTGATTTCACCAGCTTCCCAGGCATTACTGACTACGAAATTGGAACTGAAGCAGATCGGCTAGCGGACATAGCAAGTGATAACACTGTGGCTGGTCAGGCCATTACCTCTACAGGCAGCCTTACCGATCTGCTCACTGCCATTGACCCGACCATAACAGTGGACCCGACCGACGAAAGCTGGATCAACCTCGCAGAAAACCTTAGACTAAACCTTCCATAATACACCTATGTTTACCCGCTTCACCAAAACTTCATGGATCACCAAGATTGTTTTGGTGCTGGCTGCAGTCGCTTTATTGGTACCAGTTTTCTTTACCAATGCACAAGGTCCGCCTGATGATGGTAATCGTGTTAGTGATTTAGAGCCTTTTGGTGGACCCGGCCCTACGATTGATGACGACTTGCTAACGCCAGCTGAATTACAAGAGGCTGCAGATATTGCTGCACAAGCACGATTTTATGGCGCTGAGGTTGAAATTGAGGGTGGCGCTGCTCCAGGAGTCGAAGCTAGAACTGGTGGACGCGGCGAGAGAAGTGTCGACGAAACCAACCAACGGATAGCAGAAGGGGCTTTTGCTGATTCTCCGCTTAAGAAGTGGTTATACCTATTTGTCGTTAACTTCTTTGGTTTCCTAGTCTTTGCTGGTGGCCATATTTTGGATTTTGCTGTCAACAACTTTGTCATCAATTTTGGTCTTGAATTCAACACCAGTGGGGTAGGGGTAGCTGTCAATGATCTGTGGAGCATCGTTCGAGACTTCTTTAATATCCTGTTTATTTTTGGTTTCATCTGGATTGGGTTCCAGATGATCCTCAATAGCGGGAACTCCAAGGCCAAACAAACTCTTGTCTACTTAATAATGGCCGCCCTATTGATCAACTTCAGTTTATTCATTAGTAAGTTTGTAGTTGATTTTAGTAATCGACTAGCAACCGAAGTCGCAGTTGCTGCCTTCCCAGCCGCTGGCGGAGACTCCGTCGAGATTGCAGACACCTTTTTTGCACACCTTGGTATATCAGAAACCCTACAAGTGCCAGATGGAATAGCAAATGACGGGGCTGAACCGTGGGCCTTTATCTTTGGGAGTGCAATATTTTATCTGATTGCTGCTTTTGTATTTGCTGCAGGAGGAGTAATGCTGATCATTCGGTTTGTGGCCTTATCTATATTTATGGTGCTTTCTCCATTCATGTTCCTAGGATGGGTATTTCCAGGGTTGCATGGCTGGACCAGTAAATACTGGAAAGGGTTCCTGGGTCGAGCATTCTACGCACCGGTGTACATTGTTTTACTATTTTTTGCAGGTAGTATTCTGCATAACATGTTCGATGATGGGGGATCGAGTCGAGTCGAAGTCGGGAAACGTGGGCTTTTGTCAGCCGTTACCAATAATCAATCCAACCTAATCGAAGTACTCGGACCATTTGTTCTTTCGGCTGCCTTCATGCTCGCCGCAGTCATCGTCGCCGGCAAAATGAGCGCCGACGGCGCTGGTGGAGTGATGCGGGTGGGAGGAGGAATGGTACGAGGAGGACAAAGAAGAATAAAGAATGGCGCAATTGGTGTCGGCAGGTTTGGTGTCCGAAATACAGCCGGATACGCTGCGCAGGGGCTTAACTACGCAGCCAAAAAAGATAGCGCGGCTCTACGCAGAAGATTGGGGACAATGTCCCAAGGTAATGCCGTCCAAAGGTGGGGGGCACGTACTATTGATCGAACATATGGTTCAGCTTTACGCAGTGCAGAGAAAGCTACTATAGCTGGATCAGAAACACTGGATCAGAAGAAGAAACGAGTTGATGAACAGAATGCAACCTACAACACGTACGACACCGAAAACAAACGGGCAACAGACCTCGCAGCAGCGAGAGCTGCGCTAGCTGCTGCAGCTACTCCAGGTGATACAAAAGATGCTAAAAACAAAATCAAAAAACTTACAGGCAAAATGTCTACCGAGGAACTTCGAAAACTTGCGCCAGCTGAACTCAAGACGTTGATGGAATCTGGATTGGTAAACAGGACAAAAATGAAAGAATTAGCCGGTACTGGACAGTTCTCTAACGCTCAAATGAAAGAGATGGGCTCCAAGCGAGACGATGCACTATTTAAAGATATCGAAAAAACCTTTGCGAAGTCTAATGCTTCCGCTTCCGAGCTAAAAACTGCAATCGAAGATCTATCTAAAGAAATTGAAAGTATGTCTGACGAAGAAAAAAGCAACATCGACTTCGATCGCCTCAATTCACAAGTCATCGCTAGCCAACTATCCGAAAAATCGATGGACGCTATCAAAGACTCAGGCAATTTGACTTCATCAGAATTTGATGAATTAAAGAAAACTCGGACTGCTGGTATTCAAAGTGTACTTTCAACCGGTCGTATTGATGCTGAAACTAGAGACAGTAAGGGTAAGGTTACTGGAGCTACCACTGCTACCGTTACAGGTCCTGACGCAGCTGACTTCATTACTAAACAACGAGACAAGCTTGTCAAAGGCAACGCAGAAACCGTCGGTAAGCTACCATATGAAGCCTTCTTTAACACATCAACTGGGACTTTGACAGACGCAGGTAAAAACATAACTGTTGATGCAATGAAAGCAATTGGGAGAGTTGCAAACCAAGGTAAGGGCGCAATGAGTGCTGATGAGAGATCTGACCTAGCAAAAGCTGTGAGATTACACAGTGGCACAAGTTCGAAAATGGCCACATACCTCAATACCACAAAAGCAAAAGAGGACTTCCTACTATAATCATATAATTTATTTATGAACTTTACCGACGAACAACGTAACGATGCATACGAAGCATCATCTGAAGTACAGAAATCTCTGTACGAAGGACCAACAAGTGGACAAGCTTTGTACGAAATTGGAAAAAACCACGAAATAGTTGATGTGGAAGTTCGGATGCAATTCCTCATAGCTGTTGGTGACGTCATCCTCGGTCTTGTGCCACAAGAAAAGCTGCCCGAGCTGCTGGTTGAACGACTGGGAATCACACAAGATGATGCCAGAGCGGTCACGGCGGACGTGCTTGATTTCTTGACACCACTTGACAAACCTGCAGCGCGTGAAACTTCTATCCCCATCAATGCTGCAGCTACAAACGACAACTCGCTCGCATCAGAAATTGCTGAAGCTGAAGCTGCTATGAAGACGATGCAGCCAATTCGTACTATGTCACACGACATGGAAGTGATGCGGGGTACCCCAACCGACGAACCGACGCACACCGCAGCCAGTCAGGACGATTTACTGAAGCAGACTCAAACCAAGCCAGCAGAACCTTCGACACAGCGATGGGGAACTGAACAAACGTAGCTTGTATCTAAAGGCTGCAGTGTATACTAGAAGTATATGAAGTTTGAAGTTCCACAATTCATTGAAATTGAAAATAAAATATTTGGCCCTTTAACCTGGCGTCAGTTTGTCTATCTTGGTGGTGGAATCAGCGCAGCGGTGGTAATGTTTCTAGTCCTGCCGGCCATCCTGGCAATTATACTAGGCATTCCCTTGGCACTCATGGCTGGTGCACTGTCGTTCTACCCAATCAACAACCGCCCCTTCTCATACTTTCTCGAAGCCGTATACAATTACGTCACCAAAGACAAACTATATCTCTGGCACCGAAAGACCAACGTCGTCTACAATGCAAGAACTGCAAAAAAGGAACAAGATCCGGTCATTACTCCAAACAACCGTGGTACTAATCACAAAAGCATCACCTCACTGACACGTAAGCTCGAGTTACAAGCACTACAAAAACCAGAAGAATAATATGGCAAACCAAAAAGCAGCAACTCAAAACTTCGTTCCCATCAAAGATATCCGTGAAAACGTCGTGATTAAGCGTAACGGAGAAATGCTCATGGTGGTGCTTGCCTCATCGGTGAACTTTGCTTTAAAATCACTCGATGAACAGCGGGCGATTTTACAACAATTTCAAAACTTTCTTAATACAGTCGACTTCTCACTGCAAATTTATGTGCAATCACGTAAACTCAACATCGAGCCTTATATCGAAATTCTCAATGGTTTAAATAAAGAACAAGACAACGACTTAATGCGTATTCAACTCCAGGAATACATCGGCTTCATTACTAAATTTACTGGAGAATATGATGTGATGAGTAAAAGCTTCTTTGTGATCATCCCTTACTCACCAACTAAGTTGAATATGTCTAAAGGATTTTCAAAATTCTTTAGTGGCTCTAGCTCAGCACCGGCGACCTCTGACCAACAGTTCGAAGAACACCGTCTCCAACTAGAACAGCGAGCAGCGATGGTCGTACAAGGCCTCGCTGGGGTAGGGGTGCGAACCATGACACTACAAAAAGATGACTTGGTTGAGCTCTATTACCATTTATATAACCCGGGTGACCCAACTGGGACCGCACCCCGAATGCAATCATAATTATGGCTCTACTCGACTTCTTACAACCAAAACAAAATAACGATAATCCCGCAATTGATGACCAATTGTTGACCCTGACAGACGTCATTGCACCGTCAGCAATTAAAATCAATCCTCGAACGATTAGCATTAGTGGTATCAATGCACGTACATATTACGCGGTATCATACCCCCGGTACCTGAATGATGGTTGGATCGAACCTGTGCTGAACCTCGCTAAGGAAATCGACGTGTCGATTTTTATCCATCCAGTCGACACCGCTGATACCCTCAAGAAATTCCAAAAGAAAGTGGCTGAGGTACAGAGTCAGATTAATATGAAAGCCGAACGAGGCGAAGTGCGTGACCCACAACTAGAGGCCTCATACCGAAACCTTGAAGACCTGCGCGATAAACTCATGCAAGCCGAAGAAAAGCTGTTTGATGTTGGGTTTTATATCTCTATCTACGGTGACACCGAAGCAGATATCAACAAAGTAGAAAATGACATCAAAGGAATGCTTGATTCCAAGTTGATCAGTATCAAGCCAGCACTCTTCCAGCAAGAGCAGGGAATCAAGAGTGTCTTTCCGCTCAACGATGACATCTTGGGCGTCCATAGCAAATTCAACTCTTCACCACTATCAAGTTTCTTTCCGTTTACCTCGTTTGACCTCACGTCTGACACCGGTATCCTGTATGGTATTAACCGCCACAACAACTCACTGGTGCTGTTTGATCGCTACAGCCTCACCAACTACAACTCAGTAACCTTTGCAACTTCTGGAGCCGGTAAATCATACGCACTCAAGCTCGAGATCTTGCGGTCACTGATGTTTGGTACTGAAGTAATCGTACTCGACCCCGAACGTGAATACGAATACCTAGCAGAAGCCACCGGTGGACGATTCTTTAATATCTCACTGTCGTCTAACCACCATGTCAACCCGTTTGACCTACCACCTCCAGCCCCAGACGAAGACCCACGAGACGTACTGCGTACTCACATCATTGAGCTGATTGGGCTGTTTCGTTTAATGTTAGGTGGCCTGATGCCAGAAGAAGAAACCCTCATCGATCTGGCAGTACAAGAAACCTACGCGCTGAAAGACATCACCGGTGATACAGACTTCCGCGAAATGGAACCACCACTACTCTCAGACTTTGAAATGGTGCTCGCCGGAATGGAAGGGAGTGCATCTTTAATTGCACGCATCCAAAAGTACACCAGCGGTACCTGGGCAGGATTTATGAACCAGCCGACCAATGTCGACATCAACCAGAAGTTTGTGGTATTTAGTCTACGGGATATGGAAGACGAACTGAAGACCATCGCCATGTACATCATCACCAACTTTATTTGGGGTAGTGTACGTCGACGACTCGCCAAGCGACTGATGGTTATCGACGAGGCGTGGTGGATGATGAAAAGTGAAGACACCGCCTCGTTCCTGTTTTCACTGGCCAAGCGTGGTCGAAAATACTACCTCGGGATCGCTACCATCACCCAAGACGTGGACGACTTTTTGCGCTCACCATACGGTGTTCCAATGATCACCAACTCATCAATCCAACTGTTGATGAAACAATCCCCAACGGCGGTCGACAACATTCAAAAAACTTTCAACCTCACCGATGAGGAAAAATACCTACTGCTCGAGTCAAACGTTGGGGAAGGGATCTTTTTTGCCGGCCTCAAGCACGTCGCGATTAAAATCATTGCTAGTTACACCGAAGACCAGATCATCACTTCCGACCCAGCCCAACTCCTAGAAATCCAAAAAGCCCGCGAAGAACTGCAGGCTAATGGAGGTGCATAATTATTGCGTTTTAAAATTATAGGAAAGTAAACCTATCCGCATTTCTTCACTTACGGCTGTAAGAGAATCTTTCATCTTCTGCGCTCGCAATTCATATGTAAGCAAGCTTACATATGATTACTCGCTTGAAGCTGTAGTACACTATAGGTACTATGGTGACCCAGCGGGCAAATATTGAATACACCGATCAGCCTAATTCAAATAAGGTTGTACAGCGTCGGCAGCGGGTAAGTGTTGAATCTACTGACCAACCATACTTTAGTAAGGCGGCGCAGCGTCCCCAGCCGATACCGGCCGACA
>Ga0306899_1000488_pt1 | contig 19936 bp, 15 predicted proteins | sample AntRauMFilla3764_FD_190407 | JGI IMG/M metagenome (GOLD analysis project Ga0306899, IMG submission 190407) | Saline lake microbial communities from Rauer Islands, Antarctica - Metagenome Filla 3 #764 (v2) (version 2) | ecosystem: Environmental > Aquatic > Non-marine Saline and Alkaline > Saline ... | reverse complement strand
CACCTTGTTTCCGGGCATCTCGACCATTCAGACGCGTCCGAAGTATTTCATACGATCCGCACGTCTACTCGAAAAATATAGACAAGAACAAGGAAGCCACCGACGGAGTAAATCTCTAGAGCAATTCCTAGAAGATGAGGAGCTGTTGGATCGAATACGGCTCGTGCAAGCGCATGGCGCAGATAGTGACTCTATCGGGATCATTGGAGGTAGCTTTGGCACGCGCACGGATCAGAACGTCCAGCGTAGGCCTTCGTCAGTCTACTGGAACGGTCTACGGGAATTTGGCATCGTTCAACCAGCCAAGCTCTCGCTGGCAGAGTTTGGTCGCCGCTTATCCGACAATCACAAGAGCCTGCACTCGCTCCTCAATGATACCAGTAAAGAGGTCGGCGATGATCTAGATGCGATGGATCACACTCAAACGATCCGAATTTCATTACCTCCCGGCATTGAAGAGACACGAGAGCAACTCACCATTGAACTGACTGACGATGAAGCTGTCTTTCTGAGGAATAAGATCATCAGCCATCAACCGGGCAGTCTACTTGGTCAGATATTAATGGATGATTATGCCATCGCTGAGATTATGGATCTGCAAAAGAATCCAAAATTTGCCGATCTCGCAGCCCTAACTTTCATCGGTGCGCTAGAGGATACTCAACTGCGCCGAACCGTCGTTCATGCGCTCAAGTTTTGGCAACTACTGTTTGGAGCACACATACGCTATAACTGCATGCTACAGACAATCTCAGGCACCAAGGAGAAAAAAGAAGAATTCCAAGCGGACTGGGAACACTGGCGAGAGAATCTTCCAAACTATCTGGAGGACTGGGACACAGACTTCATGTGGGCCGTCGTCACTGCCAAGGGCAGAAAGCCCAGACCGCAGACTCGCACTTTTATCGAGTCATGGATCACACAATGCCACGATTCAGCTAGTGATTTGGTCGAATGTGAGCGACTGGTAAAACAGCAAGAGCGCGCCAATAAGGGTAAGCGTGCTCGTCTCACTAAGAACGAGGGGGCCATCAACCATTGGGTCGGTTTCAATGATCTGGAATATCGCTTCCCTCAGGTTAGACGGATTCTCATCGACATACACACCGCAACAGAAGGTCAGCATGCTTGATTGTAAACGAGACCGCCTAGACTACGGCCAACTACTCATTCCCCCGAGCGGCTACCGCTTTGAAAATGCCATCGCGGCAAGCTACAGCGCAGACTTGGGGACGCTTCTGTCCATACCAGTCGCTCTCGTGTATGCTCAAACACTGGAAGGCGACCTGTCTGGAGAGAAGCTACAACTCTTAGAGGCGATCAAACAGTTTTCGCAACGAGTGCGGGTCTACCATCAGGCTGGGCAGATACATGTTCCTTCAAAATTGAATGGGCTCTATGCTCATCTCGAAGATGCGCTCACACCCATTCTCCCGGACACTGCCTTCAGTGCCTTTCACCCTAAAGTCTGGGTCATCCGTTTTACGCACGAAGGCGATGACGAATCGCATGCATCTCCAGTGAAATATCGGGTCATCGTCTTAAGTCGAAACCTGACCTATGACCGTAGTTGGGACGTGGCAGCCAGTTTAGATGGTGAAGTCGGATCGGACACACAGGCAAAGAATCGGCCCTTGATCGACTTCGTTGAGTGGCTCGATCAAAAGGATCCCACGCCTTGGGCGGGACAATTCATTGAGGAATTAGCGAAGACAGCATTTGAAACACCCGACGGGTTTGACGAACACTTCTTTCATCCCACAGGGATCACCGGGCACCGAAAGAGTCCGATCGAGGCGCATGATTCACTGAGGGCTTTGGTGCTCTCTCCCTTTCTGGACGCCAAGACGGTTGAAATGCTCAGAGCACATACCAAAAAGGGTCGTTCTGTTTACCTATTCAGTGAGCCCCACGAATTCGCGAAAGTCCCGAAGTCGCTACTGAAGCGCATCTATTGCCATAGTCTTTCGTCTGTAATCATTGATAGCGAACTGAGTGAAAACAACGACACAGATATGGAAGCACCCTGCTCACAGAAACTACACGCGAAGACCTTCATCTTTAAAACCGCAGTCAATGAAACCCGATGGTTCCTCGGCTCGGCCAATGCCACCCAAGCAGCCATGCACAAGAATGTAGAGTTCATGGTTGAGCTGCGAAGCGCTTTACCCCGTGCACGTATCGCCCAGACGCGCAAAGAACTGACTGGTGGCAGTGAGGGCAACGGACCGTTCATATACTTCGACCCTGATTCAATCGAAGAGACAGCCCCCCAACAGAGCAACGAACAGATCGCTGCTCGGCAGTTCGAGCACGCGCTCATGAGTTCGAAGATTGAGGCGTCCGTATGTGCGGCAGTAAACGGGCTGCACTGGGACTTATCACTGTCCTTCGACCTCAGGCAGTTAACTCCGCAGAGTGGATTGAAGCTATCCGTCCGCCCTTTTAACATTAAAAGCCCACCACCCGCGCAGGTGCTCAGTGCGGGGCAGACGACAAACTGTAGCTTTAAGAATATCAGCGAGTTGGAGCTCAGTCGCTTTTTACAATTCCGTATAGAGGGGAGCGATGGTCACGCACATCACGAGTTTCTCTATCGTATCGAGATTGATAACCTACCAGAAGGTCGGCTAGAGAATATCTTCCGGAAGATCGTCAACTGTCAGGATAGATTCTTTGAATATCTACGACTGTTACTGGCAGAAGATATCACGAAAGAAGATCTATTGAGCGATGGCGATGCCCAGACGCCTCAGGGGCATGACGATGATAATGCGGAACAATGGTTAATGGATCTGCCGATCTACGAACAACTCCTGCTGATCGCATCGCGCAACCCTCGTAAATTGATCGAGGTTGATAAGGTCATACAAGACCTCACTCCCAAGGCCGATGAGGCACACGAAGCAGGTGCAACTGCCTCAATTATCCCTGACGACTTCATGTCCTTTTGGGATGTCTTCCGCAACATGATCCCCGCTTCTAAGAGTCCGAAATCGTAATGGATAAAGAACAAACACTTCAGTATGTCACGGAAGGCTTGAAAGGCCTGAAGGACTTCCAGCACGCCTCCGTCGAGGCCATCCACGAGAGTCTCTATACCAAAGAGCAGCAGTGTATGCTCCTTGCGGACGAAGTCGGACTCGGCAAAACGATTATCGCACGCGGGTTGATTGCGAAGGTCATTAAAAAGCGAATCGATACGGGCGACACTCGACCTTTCAAAGTCACCTACATTTGCTCGAATCAAGTGATCGCCAACGAAAACATCAGGAAGTTAAATTTGTTTCCGAAATCGGTCGGAATGAAAACACCGGTATCGCGTATTGCCTACCTGGCTTGGGAGGAACCGAAGAATACAAAAAAGGAGCATCAGAGTGTCTTAGAACTCAATACGCTGACACCTGCGACATCATTTCGATTTGCATCCGGTGCAGGCAATGTGTGGGAGCGGCGAATCATCTACTGTCTCCTATCCCAAGACCCGATACTAGGCCAACTGCTCGAAGAGCTTCGCTGCTTATTAAAAGGCACCGTCACGAGTGCAGATTACGTCAGATGGTTGGAAGGCGCCCGCCTTGGTAAGATGACACATACACTCAGGGAAGGTCTCGCTGAGCGTTACATCGCAAAAATAAAGGATACCGGATACCAACTAATTCCCCAAAGCACACTGCCGATCTCAGCGCCTCAAAGCCTTTATGAGGCTACGCTATCCCTGACAGAGGACATCAATCCGGAGAATGCCAAGGCGCATCAGAAGACCGCGTATAATCTAACATCGAGACTACGGGAGTGCCTAGTCGAATGCTGTCTACAATATGTCGATGCGGATCTGTTCATCCTCGATGAGTTTCAGCGCTTCAGAGACCTCATCGATCAAGATAGCCAGGAAGAACAGGCGATCATTGCGAAGAAGATCTTTTTTGAACAAGAAAATGACTCACGTGTGCTGCTCCTCTCTGCGACGCCCTTCAAGGCATTCACTGGGCATAGCGACCTGCAACGTGGCGAGGATCACTATAAAGACTTTAACCGCGTTCTAAAATTCCTGCTCCGAGGTGACAGCGAAAAACAGGACACATACAATGCACATCGTCGAAAGCTCCATCGCCAGCTCTTGGACATTGGCAACGGCACACACGACAGTATTAACGGCATACACCGGGAAGCAGTCGAAAGCATCCTAAGCCCAATCATTTGCAGAACAGAACGAGCAAGCGTAACAACAAACGCGAACTCCATGATCCTCGATAAGTGGAAAGAGACGGATCAAGCGATTCCATTCAGTGCCGGAGACATCGAGAACTTCAAAGCTACGGATCGAGTCGCGAAAGCGCTCGCTCATGTTTCATCCACGAGGGGGAAACCAATCGAATTCTGCAAGTCCGCCCTCTACCCCCTCTCCTTCCTTGATCGCTACAAACTCAAAGAGGATCTCAGAAAGCATAAAGATCATCCCGTGGTATCGAAGGCTTTAAATCAATCCGGCTCAGCTTGGCTCGATTTTAAGCGTATCAATGACTACCAGGAGTTGTGCCCAACAATCAAGGGCGCTGCCTCAAATGCACGCCTCGATCACCTCATCGAAAAAGCTATAGGCACACATGGAGAGAAGCTACTCTGGGTGCCACCAAGCTTGCCCTACTATCCTCTAGAAGATGCCTACATCGGCTCCGAAGGATTCTCAAAAACGCTGCTCTTTTCTTCTTGGGTCATGGTGCCACGCATGGCTGCCACCTTGGTCTCCTACGAAGTGGAACGGCGCACCATCGGTGTCGACGCGACTGTCGACGAACAGGAAGTCGAGCCTAGGCACTATTTCACAGAGGAAGGAAAGCGTCGGCATCCAGTCCCACAGATTCGATATGCCCGCCGCCGAGGGCCGAATGGTGAAATCCAACTGGCCAACATGAGTAACTACACTTTGCTCTACCCCAGCCTGACACTCGCCCATGCAATTGATCCAATTCAGAACCTTGCAGAGAACAAGTCACTGGATGAACTTAGGAGTCAAGTTGCCGATCAAATCCGAGAACTACTCAAGGATCCAAAAATTACACAATTGGCAACTCCAGGCGACGAAGCAGATCGCTGGTATTGGGCCGCCCCCTTACTTCTGGATCAAGCGTCTGCTCAATTCTCTGAAATCATCGGTGAATGGCTTTCCGCTGTAAACGTCGTCGATTCGAACGGGGTCAGCGAAGATAATCAAGCAACTGAAAAAGGTGACGAACTAGGATCCAAGCAGGACCATTTCAACCGTTTCAAAGCATGCTTTGAAAACCCCGAGAGCATCGGTCTGGGCCGCATACCAGAAGATTTGCCTGAAGTCTTAGCAGACCTCGCACTCGGCTCGCCTGCCGTCATCACGCTGCGATCAATCACGCGACTGTTTACCAACCAAGCGCTCACCGAGCCCAAACAACTCTCACGGGCAATGGCTGTCGCTGACGAGTTCTGCTCTCTTTTTAACAAACCGGAATCAATTGCTGCCCTACGCTTGAGCGAGAACCACCAATACTATTGGCAAATGGTTGCCGATTATTGTGCATCCGGCTGCCTACAAGCAGTCTTAGACGAATATTTCCACCTGCTGCACGGTCAAAACGTTGATGTGCCGGGCTGCGTCGATCAACTCATTTCTGCGATCAACCTGAACGCATCGACCATCAACGTAGACAGCCTTGAAAGCTTCAAAAGTGATCAACCAAGGAAGATGCGCTGTCACTACGCGGTTGAGTTTGGTAGCCAGCGGATCGAAACGGATTCGGGCCAGAAACGTGCCAGTGGGCTGCGAGAGGTGTTCAACTCGCCCTTCCGCCCGTTTCTCTTATCCACAACATCGATCGGGCAAGAGGGATTAGATTTCCATTCATATTGCCGACGCATCGTCCACTGGAACTTACCAAGCAACCCGGTGGATCTGGAGCAACGAGAGGGACGCATCAACCGATTTAAGAGCCTAGCGATACGCCAACAAATTGCAGAAAAATATGCAACGTCACTGAACCACGATTCCAGTATTAAGACCAAAGATATCTGGGCCAGTCTATTTCAAGCTGCCGATCTGCAGGAGCGACAAAACGCTGGCAAGTGCGAACTGATCCCCTTCTGGCACATTGACTCCGACAGCGACCGGAAAATTGAACGCGTCATCCCACTGTATCCTTTCAGCGTGGATCAAGTTCGCCTCTCAAAGCTCTTAAAAACACTCACCATCTACCGACTCGCATTTGGACAGCCCCGGCAAGCGGAGCTTGTGGATCACCTGCTATCACGCGACTTCACCGGTGAAGAGATCAACCAACTAATGGAAACGCTGATGGTCAACCTCAGCCCGATCCAATATCGAAACCAAAATACAAGCGAATTATTCCCTATTAGCGAAGGATCAGGATGCGGTTGCCGCCTAGTTGAATAAAAGCACCAGTCCAAGAGTTCATGATTTTGAGGCTTCGAAGGGTATGCCCCGTAGCGTGCAGCTTTAGCAAACGAACTTCGAGCAAGATGACGCGTTCCACGGACTTGGGCTCTGCTCGTTCGCTGAAGCTTCACGCTACGTTTGAGAGCGCTGAAGACCCCGGAACCGAGTTCCGAGGCTACAGACAACGCAGCGGATGCATTCGACCTGCTCATGCCAGGTAGGACATCCGCCCTCCCTCTCTTTTTGGGCAGACGTAGTTCTGACGGAGATGGTTCATATATTACAGGGGCTATTTTAAATTTCACCAGTCGCTTGCCCGAGATCGTAAAAGTGCTTCGTTTCTTTTAAGATATTGTCTTTGCCCAAAATTTGGGTTCTCCACTTTCAATCGCCTCCTGACAAAAACTCCCTGAAGGTTGGAGTTGATCGGTTCGACGAAAACGTCGAACAGGTAGGATATCCCGAGTCCCGGCGGTGGTGCATCCTTCGCCGATACGTTTTTTGTTGGAGCGGTTAGAAAAACCACTTGCGTGGCGAACCTCCTGAGTCATTTGTGCTTTCATATCATTGATCCTCGTTTATGTTTTGAGTGAGGAGGATAGAATAGTCGTTTTATGAAAACATATCTACAGAGATGAACCCCTCATACATGACTGTATAGCTATGTATGAAACGATCAAATTAGAGTTAAACTAGCGCATGGAATCCCCTCAACTACAGCTTGAATTTGTCGACCTATTGTCCGAACTGCCTGACTCGACGTTGGCGGCGCAGCGGATTAAAAAGGAGAGGCGCTGAGCCTTCGCCAAGTTGCGTCGAAACTTTAAATAGCCTGTGTATTTGAATCGCTTGTGTATTTGAATCGCTTCAAATTCTGCTTGGGTTAATCGACTCACGCTGGGTGGATGGCAATGCTCGCATCAGATCATCTGCTGCTCGCATCTTGGCGGATTCTAGTTTAACTTCTAAGAAGATTTCTCGATTGGACTGCGCACGAGCCAGCGCTTCTTTCAAGCCTTCAGCGATATCTTTGACATGCTTGCGGCGGCAACGAAACGATAGAAGCATTCCCCCCAGCAATACTACCGGCACCACCGAAAGTAGAAGAGTCGTCACCCAGTCGCCTGCGGTAAAGGCCGGAAACTTATGTTCTAAGGATCCATCCCAAGTTGCGCCCCAAGACTCCAGAACAGCCGGAATGTGGCGCTTATAGAGATAAATTAACGGCCCGCTAATGAGAAACCAAAAAGCAATGAAGCTCGTCAGGCTGAGCAGACGGTCATAGCGAAACGCCTTCAAACAAGTCGCCTCATCAACCATCGAAGCCCATTTTTCAGTCAACCCGTCAATACCGGAGACTTCAATGTTCAGGTCTTGTTCACCATTTGTTGCCTCTTTCCCAACGATTGCCTGTAAGTCACGGTCAAAAGCACGATATTTAGGCGTGATTTGATTGAGCAGGTGCCCACTCAAATGAGCATGAAGGTCTGTCCTAAATTGTTTGTCCCCAGTGAAGGACTCCGTCACATTCTGAAATGACTTCCGCCCCGCCATAAGGATGGAGAGGAGGCTACCCTGCATACCAAGCATCAAGCGCTCCCAAGCACCGCTGGTGTAGGCGACCAGAGTCCAAAGCGATCTGACTGGCACCAGAAGCGGGTGTATCTCCCGAATTACGCCCCGACGGATCTGCCAATTCAAAAATGCAATCAGTGCGTCATCCTTCGAGAACAAATATTCGATCACATCCGCTGGCAGTTGAGCCTCCGCTTGCTGGACCGCCCCATAGGAGTCGCATATTCGCGACAGATCCGCCCGCAGTATTCCCAACACCCTCTCGTTATAGCGAATTTCTGCTGCTTTTTTGCGGCTTTTTTTGGAATTTTCAATACAGCCGGGATCCTCCATTGCTGCTGCCAACGCATTTTCAAGCTTCAAAGCGATTGACTCTTCGATGGGACGCTTGGCGTCGAGATCGCCAATAAAAATCGGATCCATCAGTTTAGTCTGAGGTAGATACCTATACCACCGATTCATGCTCTCCGAGACATCGCGCCTTACGCCTGCCTGAACAGTTTCGTCATTCCAGGCAGTTGTGGTTCCCGGGCTCAGGTGCACGACTGGAATAATGATTGAGCCGTCAGCCTCACCGAGATCAACAAACAACTGCTCCACCGCAAGGTCATCTGATGTCACGATCAGGATTTTGATCTCAGCACTGAGGAGCGCCTCTTGCGTCATTTTCTGTAGTCGCGTATCCGCAACGCCCAAAGCTGGTGTATCCAAAAACAAAAGAGAGCGACTTGAAAGTGACGCCTGCTTGATTTCGGCGCGGACATAGGTTTCGACAGCCTCGTCCAGCTGGAGCGGCTTCTTCGGCCCGACCCATGTCAAACGATTCGTTTGGGGGCCATCCACTTGCAGCGCCTGAACCGCTTCTTCATCCGGGAACAGGCTTTTCAATAGGGTCGTTTTTCCAGCGTTACGCTTCCCCATGAAGGCCACCACACACTCGCTTGTGATTTCCGCATGTTCGATTTTCCGAACATCTTCCCGGTAATGTTCATATTCGGCTTGAATCTTCTCCAATAGCTGGGAGTCGGCACCAAACAAGGTCTCGACATCTTCGACGATTTTTTCCGCCTGCGAACGTATGGGCTCGGTACTCATTCTGCGCCCTCCGTTTGATGCTCGGCCTCCAACGCATTTTCAACCGACCACTCCCTAGCTTTACCGCTGATGGCCGGTTGAACAAGTTCCAGACACGGCGGGAGCGGCCCACTCTTACCGTAAAGAGTGCTCTTTAGGACGGCTTCATAGTCTTTATTGTTGCGGGGAAGATGAAAGGCATCATGCGCCAGACAATACAATTGAAGGCGTTGGAGGCGGGAAAATTCATCGAGCCTTTCTTTCAATGTCTCACCGCCAATGATTTTACTTAAAATTTCGGTTGTTGTTGTGCCAATGCCTGCTCCGATAAATAATTCCGCAACTGATAATTGGGCAATAAACGCTCCACCAAGTGTAACGATAGGTGTTGCAGCCAACCCGGCCACAGGAGTGACCAAGACTGCGACCAGAGCTAGATTACTCGCCGATAAAGTCGCTTTTTTCCAGAATGGAAGCCCCCGCCAAAGGGCACGGGCTTCTTGATTCAGAATTTCGACTGTCTCGTCGTTTAAGTCGACATTCAAATGACTGATTATCTCCGCCCAGGCACGTAAGAGGTCATCATGGGCTAAGTGTGAAGTGGGCTTACGGTTAAAACTCATATTCGCGAAAATTTCTGGGGTAAATAAGCCGGATACGTCCTTTGCCTGTTTTTCATTTTCACTTTCCTTTGAGAACCACCGCTTAATCGATGACCACTTAATAAAGACCTTCATTCCCTTCTTTACAGGATCCATCACTCTTCCAAGAAACTTATCTGTCAGGTAAAGGCTTCGAACATATATGGGCGCTGACTCTCGGATTGCCGTTCCCAGGTGTTCCTGCAGCTTCGGCGTCATCCGGATAAAATCCTTATCGTTTGTCGGAATCATAGTCTCCAGCTGCTCTCTGAGTTCTTTTAGAACCTGGTTTAAATGCTTCTGATGTGAATCAATCCGCTGGAGAAGACTAGTTTTGGTCAATTCAATCTCTCGGATCAAGCGGGATACGGCGCGATCGCGATTTGTGCTCAGAAGAGTGGACTCATCGAGACTACGTAGTTCATGGGTGAGCAAAGTTTCTGTGGTAATAGCCGGACCAAATTCCTTTACCTGTAGATCGAAAAATACTGGTGCAGCGCGTTCGGTCAGCGTGAACGCTTCCTCAGTGCGAGGCAGCCATTCCTCGGAGTTGCGGATGTCGAAGTCGAAGGCACCGAAGGTTTTTTTAGCACCGTAGCACTCGATCGCTCTGACGACATCCGCATCATCGATGAGTTCAGGCTGTGGCTTGCGGATTTTGTTCAAACACAGGTAGCGGGGGAAATCCTTCATTTCCTCTGCGATGAAGTTCTCCGGCATCGAAAATATCTGATTGCCGATGTCGGAACGGCTGACGATGAACACGACACCCTGCAAGAGGCGGGCACTTTTGCCGATCCAATCGAAGCGGAGGTGGGCACTCGGTTCAGTATCCTCAGAATCGTAAGCCGTCTGAAAATCCGGTGTGTCCAAAAAGCAAAAGCCCAGCGCATCCAACTCAGGATCAAAGGCCACCAGCGGCTGACCAAAGGAGTTTCGTTGTTGATAGGCTCGGTGCGCTGCCTCCGGCTCGTCCGGCAAATCGTCCGCCTTGTTCCCAAAGGTGTCAGTAAAGACTTGGTCCAACGCATCCCTTACGCGATCATCGTCCTGGAACTTTTGCGGCAACCAAAGAACAAAACGCTGTGTGCCCGCTTTAAACGTTTCCCCAGCCAAAACCCGCCTCCGACCATCATCCGATAGGAAACCGGAAACGAAGCTCGATTTACCCGCATTCTTACCACCAATGACGCCCACGATGGGCGGAATCTTGATCTTCTCAATTTCACGCAGGTAGCCTATCCGCTGGCGAATCGAATCGACTTCCTCGGACAATCCAAACAGCTTCCCCGCCTGATTAAAACTCAAGCGTTCTCGTTTTGGCCATTCAGATTCGAAGAAAGGATGCTGCTCTCCATCCTGAATCCAGTTTTCGATCCTATCGGCTAATTTTACTTCTGCTTTCATGAGTTAATTTCGGGTGATGTGGAGGAAAAGTTATTAAATATATAATTAGTTAGGGGCATAATTTTGGTGAAGTAATAGTGTTTTTTAGTATAAGAAAAAGTGAAATCTAACTTAAATTGAAGGCAGCTTTGAGTAGAAAAAGACCGCTTCGCCTCTTCGAGTAATTCGGCACTTTCGGCGTCCGAAAGGTCTGCCTTCTCGATATATTGATCGAAGGCATGACTCGCCTCGCTATATTGACATTCCTCTAGGTAGATCATGACCCGCATGTAATGCGCTTGTGCAAAGCCAGGCTGGGCAGCCAGGATCGCGTCGAAATGTGCCAACGCTTCGCCGTAGCGGCCTTCCCCGGCGTATAAACAGCCAAGGTTATGATTAGCCTGTAGGCAGCCCGGCTCGATCTCCAGAGCGCGGATCAATAGTGCCCGAGCCATACCATAATTCAACTCAACGTAGGAGTAATGGTGAGCTAGCCCAACGTAGGCCCAGACTTCTTCCGAGTTATCGCGAAGTGCATCAATCAGGATATCTTTGGCGGACTCGTATTGTTCCAGATGCATGTAGGCGCTAGCCAGATACTCTCGAATGAAAGTCTGAGTCGGATCGAGCTCAAGGGCATGGAGGAAATGTGGAATCGATTTTCCGTAATCACCAGAATAGCAATGGGAGGTGCCCAGTTGTATGAGCATCTCGACTAACTTGGCACGATCCCTCAGCTCCGCAGTCATGATCGGTATCCGACTAGTCTCTTGATCGCTTGTGACATTCGTTTCGGTTAAAGATGGTCGAATCATACTAAGCTAAAGGCATAGATCCACAAGAATTCCGGAAATTCCTCAATCCCAATTAAAATAAGTCGAGATTTGACGATTAGATCTTTTTTTCGAGGAGATTTTATTATTTCCCCCACACCCGGAGAGTCAAAGATGGGGCAAGGAAGTAACAAAATCGGATGACCCACCCGGCTTGCCTCACTTTCTCGGAAAAGGATCGCAAGCTTTCCAATTTCGTCTCATAGCCCCGCGTCAGTGTGAAAATCTCTTCCTGCAGGTGAAGCACCGTGTTACTGGCAGAGTTCCGGCCTTTTTCCGCTGATCGCCACTTACATTCCGCCTTACCAAGTTTTTCTTCAATTGCTTCGAAGCGGCATCCATTCGCGAGAGCCTGGTGTTTCAATTCCTCGTTTTCACGAAGCACTGCGGCAATAATACGATCTCTCTTTGAAATTTGCGCTGAATAGCCTTCGATCCCCTCCTCTGCGCAGGTGGTGTGATCCCATGCCGTTTCAACAATTAGCGAATCCCGAAACCCTGATCTCTTGAGAGCGTCTTCGTTACACAAATGAAGGCTCAATCCCAATTGGTAAACATGGATGACCCCTCCCATCTTCAGATCGACAATTGCTTCGACCGGAGTTCGGAAAGACCGAACCAGCGAGGTGGCACCCTCTCGATCGACTATAAATAAAAAGCGAGAATCCTGCCGATGTAACTGAAGAAGCAAACACTCGAGGAACTCCCGATGAGGTCCCCGAAGCTTGGCGAAGGGTTTGCCAGGCAATTTTTGAAAGAAAAACGCACCGATCCTTCTCACCGGATTCACTCCGAATTCCGTCCTCGTCGATAGCTGATACTACCATACGCTTAAGTCCCCTCTTTCAATCGGTGCGTCGATTCCAATTCTTCCGATTCTTCGTTCACAGGATGCACATAGTGGGTAGACTCGAATAGAGTCCGTCCTTTCTTCCACCAGTGACCGCAATTCCTCAATGAGCTGCGGCAATTTCTCCGGCATCAACGGAATTTCAAAAACAGATCCTTGCACCCGCAAGCCCCTACCCTCTAGATACTTGGCGACCTTCGCCCTTCTCCTATCCCCCTCCCGGGTGCTCGGTAAATCGTAAGCGATCACAAAAATCATCTCAAAGGGTCGAGGCATGGGTTGGGTTCAGTGGATTAAATTCCGTGAGGCGCTGCTCCCGAGCATGGGTGCGAAACGCGTCAATAGTCTCGGTTATCGCTCCCGCAATGGAATCACAACCTTCGAATGCGGCCTCTTCCACGCTACGAAACATGGCTTCAAAAGATTCTAGTAGAATCAGCCGACCCTCACGATTCAGGTGCACCACCTCTGCTAGGGGCTGGGGACGATCAAAGTGCTCGGGCCGGAGTTGGCCGCGGTTGAGCAAGCGTAAGACCAACCGATCTACGACAGCCGGGCGAAACGGCTCCATCAAATCAAGTGCCAGAGACGGGTGCCGCCCGGAAGTTTCGTGAAGGAACCCAATCCACGGATCCAGCCCGGAAGCTTCAATCAGGCTGAGAACACGATTTAGAAGAATTCCGTAGCCGTAGGAAAGAGCCGCGTTTGCCGGATCGCGCGGTGGTCGTCGATTCCGACCATTCCATTGCAAAAACTCGGGCCGGAGCAAAGTACCAAACGCCTTCCAATAAGCGCGTGCCGCCCATCCCTCCAGCCCCATCACTTCTGAAACGGATTCGGCAAGGTGCAATTTTTGCGAGCTTTTGTCGATCTCTACGATCGCCTCTTTCAAGGCGACCTCCCGATAGTTTTTCTGATAGGCCCGCAGCAGAGCAAGTGAGTTGGTCATTTTAGAACCGGCGAGAATGCGGCTGATTTGAATTTTCTGTGCGGGATCCGCCCAGGCAGAGTAGAGACCGATTCGGGTTTCCGGGGTGTTGCGCCATACCGGGCACAACCGGGTGCTCGCCCGGCCCTCATGGTCAAGAAAGGTGACGGACACTCCATGCGAGCACAAACGATTCATGGCCCGGCGTGTCACTTCTACCTGAGAGCCGATCACCAAGTGATCAATCATCATAGGAGGAATCCGACCGATTTTTCTCCCGCCGCTACGGAGGGTATAGTGCGTTTGGTCAATTGAGAGAATCGTTCCGGGGGTGGAAACAACAATGGTTTTTGCAAGGTTCATCATCTTCTAAAAGGCTTCGTCACAAAGCTTTTCCGGGAAAAACATAAAAAACCTGGAGGGCGGGAGGTTTCGCGAAACACCTCGCATTCTCTAAGTTGTCCGACTTCGTCTCTGAAGTCTCAACACCCCTGAGGGCGGGAGGTTTCGCGAAACGTAAATCTAGTGTTGGCAGAATGCGAGATGGACGTAAGTCTCAACACCCCTGAGGGCGGGAGGTTTCGCGAAACGGACCGGTCGTCATCAAAAGGGTGGAAGAGACCGTCTCAACACCCCTGAGGGCGGGAGGTTTCGCGAAACGGTTGGTATTGTGGAGGGTGTTTTAGACGCTGCGTCTCAACACCCGAAGATTGCTTTGAAATAACCCGGGACCTACGTCTCAACACCCCTGAGGGCGGGAGGTTTCGCGAAACTGGATGACGCTGCTTGTGGGCGTCAGGAAGTATAAGTCTCAACACCCCTGAGGGCGGGAGGTTTCGCGAAACTCGCACAAGTCACCATGGACAACTTCTCCGGAGTACGTCTCAACACCCCTGAGGGCGGGAGGTTTCGCGAAACCTGAGGCAGCGCTGCAGCTGCCGCGCGTCGTCAAGTTGTCTCAACACCCCTGAGGGCGGGAGGTTTCGCGAAACCTGGTGGAAAGGATGCGTTCGGTCGGATCCTTCTCGTCTCAACACCCCTGAGGGCGGGAGGTTTCGCGAAACCCACGAAATTCTAACTTTTTCCAAATCAATGACTTCAAACCCATGTTTTCGTAAAGACCACCTAAAACTGAGAAAGAACTGAAAAAATAGAAGGCCATCAACTCACCAAAATATAAGTCATTGATAATTAAAATCTTAAGAAACTCGTAAACTATAGTTCAAAACGCCTAGAAAAACCCTTCGAATCTCGCTGTGCATTGATCGATTTGGCATATTAATATTACACAAAATGATACTCGTGCCACCCTTAGGGCTTTTTCTCCCTTCGTTGGAAACATGCAAACCAGCCACAAAAAACTTTTGATGAAAGGGATCGCAGATTCGCTCTGACCTGGCTTATCATCCTTGACTCTTCCTTCGCAGGGGATCTGGACCATCTCGCTCTTCCGCATCCTTGCTATGTCGCCCCCGCAGCCATCTCAGGAAGTGCCGACGGAGGATTTTCCAAATGAGCCAGGGAAGTCCGACGACGAGGAGCAAAATCAGTCCGATTTTCCGAACCAACATCCAGGCAAAGTCTAGGATCTTATCGAGGGTGCTATCCGTAAAACTCTCCTCCCCCCGAATAGCGTGATCGAGGAATGCAGCGGCGAGGACGCCTCCGATGATAATGTTCCTTTTCGGAAGCTTTCCGAGCCATTCAGGACCGCGCCGGCCGTATTCCGCGACCAACCGCTGGGCAGTTTCGGGGCTATCGGAGATCTTGACCAGACGAGCCATGTAGCGCCGATCCGCCGGGGCTGCCTTGAGAAGCACGGCGATGTCCGCCTTGCTTAACCGCAACGAGGCGGATTCCAGGAATCCCGGAACTTCCTTCTCAAGCCGAAGGGCATTATCCCCGTGCCGTCGAACCGCACCGAGAATGAACCCTGGATTTTTGGTGATAATCGCCTCGGATCCTGGCACGCGGACGGCTGTCTCAACCACTTCGTCACCATGTGTACGGATCACCTTGAGAAAGGAATAGCCGCCGCGTTCGAACACCTCCACCGCAGCGTCTCCATGACGCAATACCGCCTGCTCCACGATTCGGGCGTCGACAGCGCGCACTGCGGGCTCGACGGCTACGTCCGCGTTTTTCCACAACATCTCCAGGAGAGGGTTCCACTTCCCGGCTTCGAGCGGAATCGTCACTCCGAGCGACATGGTAAGGAGGTAGAGAATCTTTAGGGGGGTCTGATGAAGTTTTGTATTCATTGATTAGTTAAAGGTCGGAGAGATACAATTTTCCGGAATAATCGTTCACTCCAGGCGAAAATAATTAAAGCTTAGAAAGTTCCGCCAGAAGAGTAGCGCGTAAAGGTTCGACCGACTTTAGAAGTGCCTGATGGTCGCGGCGGACTGGCTCGAGAACCTCGACGCGGATCTGCGCCTCGAGACTTGCGAAGTTCGCGGCGGCGTCTTCCATGATCTCCGCCCGCGCTCCAGCTCCAAGGTTCCAGACCTCGTAGATCGTCCAGACTGATGAAACGCCAGTCGCCACAACGGCAACGATATCCCCGATCGGGAGGGGGCCATCCGCGACCACCAGAACTCCACTCGCCGTAATCTTTTTCGCAAATCCTCTGGCAATGGGCATCAGCCGCTTTCCTAGAATTTTCTGGAATCGCTGCGAATTAAGAGTGCCGGAGAGTTTCGCGACCGACTTTGCGCTCAGCTTTTTCAGCGTTATTGGTGCTTTCTTCAAGTCCACCACGTCTGATCTGGCGAAGACTCCCGTGGTAACCGCCGTAAGCCCCAAGCTGAAGGCAGCCCGTTTACCCCCCTGCGACACTCCGCCCAGGATCTCCCCTCCTACTAAGTGAGAGGCCTGAGCTGACTGTTCGAGTTGCAGCGGTATCTCAGTAAGGAAGCTCGTCTCTAGAAGAGAAAGAGCGGCGGCACGGTCGAGCACCCACTGATGCCGTGCCATCGATATCTGCCGAGTGAGTCTCTCGATGATTGGACGGAGAGGATCCTCGAAGTTTTGTTTCATCCAGCTTTCGGCGCGGCTCGGCCCACTGCTGAGGATGTCTGCGGCCATCCGAACGGTTTGCCTGAGCATGGCAACGCGACCGATCTTTTCGTCAATATGGGTTTGAAGCTGCGAAAGAAGCTTCCAACGAGCCTGCTTAAATGCGGTATTAATCCGGTTTTCAAAAGCCCGTTTCGCGACATCAAGATCCTCGCGGAAACGCGCCAGGCCGACGTCGACGAGCTGTTCCGCCTGCTGCGAATCGATCCGGGGGAACGAATCCATTCCCTCCTCAATGGCAACGCCCAAAGCGGGTTCCGGTTCCACGTTCACTAGGCTGAGTCCTTCACCGGAGGTGCTGAAAAGGTTACCCCCTTTGATGAAAAGGAGACAGGCGAGAACCAAAAAAGAGAGAAGAGCTATTTTTTTCATTTTAATAGAGATAGGGATGGGTTTAGCGGTTTTCCGGATAATCGTGATCTATTTTACGAGAATCGGGGCGTCCTTTGAGTATCCCGGAGATCCAGTCGAAAGCCCGCTGAAGAAAACGAGCTGCATATTGGGCCGCGTCTCCGACAGGATCCGCACGATCACGGCTGAAAAAGAGACCCGCCACGAAGCCAATGAGAATTCCGAATAATATGTTCATACTCTACTAAAGGATTGGGCTTTCCCGTTTTCCGGAAGGAAGTTCCAATTCATTAGAAAATCATCAACCACTCATCGTCCCACAGGCAGCAACCTGCGGATGAACGAACGCCGCATAACCAGTGCTGGATCGGAACTACTCTCAATCGGACATTCCACCAATTCCGAACGAGCTTCATTGAACACATTTTCCATGCCCAGTGCATCCCCAGGACTCGTTAAGGCGATCCGCTTGACTACCTGCTCGCAACGTTTGAGTCGCGCCCACTCTCTCCGAGATGGTTTTTCCTTCAGAATCCGAGCCTCTGACTTTAAATTTTCCAATTCTTCGTGAAGTTTGGTGCTTTTTTCCATCAAGGCACGTTCACCCTCCTCGTGAATCTTACGATTGATGTCGAGATTCCGCTTCAAACCCTCGATTTCAAGATTGAACGAGCAGGCCCTTTCTTTCATAGATTTAAACTTCGAGCGATTGACCAACCAGGTAGCCAAAATCGCCAAAATAACGAAGAATCCCCCGGCAGGCAAAGGAAGGGAGAGAAAGTTAATAATCCAAGAGAAGATAGTCATTACAGTGTCCATGCCTACTGAAAAGGCGTGAACTTCTCCATTTTCCGGTATGAATTAATTCTAGTCTTTTTTTTTCAGCCAAGAGAACAGTTTCTCAAAAGAGAAACAGGCATTGAAGCTGCTTTAGGCGGAGTGGTTCAGTTCGCGTGCTTCGACCCCCATTTGCGACTCAGTTCCTCGGCTTCGGCGATCTGCTCAGGAGTCATCTCTTTAGCTAGGCCAGCTAGAAGCTTCTCGGCATACACATTGCCCTGATTGGAAGAAAGGTAGAACCACATGTAGGCGATTACATTGTCCTTAGCGACCCCTTCGCCTTTCATATACTGAGAACCTAAAAAGAACTGAGCATCTACATGCCCTTGCTCCGCAGCTTTGCGAAACCACTTAACGGCCTCGACATCGTCTTGAACAACGCCTTTGCCTTTGTGATACTTGACACCCAGGTCATTCTGAGCCCCTGCATTCCCTTGATCCGCAGACTTACGCCACCATATTACGGCTTGGACATCATCCTTAGGCACACCCGTGCCCATGGAATACATGATACCTATCTCATGCTGGGCATCAGCATCCCCCTGCTCTGCTGACTGACGGCACCAGTTGACGGCTTTCGCGTCGTCCTTTGTTTGACCGAAACCTGCTCCGCACATGATGGCTACAACATACTGAGCGCCTGGGTGGCCTTGCTCCGCCGCCAAGCGATACCAGCGTAACGACTCGGATGCATCTTGCTCGACGCCTCTACCGGTGAAAGACGCAAAGCCTAGTGCACATTGGGAATCAATATCCCCTGCCGTGCCAGCTCTGCGCAGCTCGTCAATTTGGTCAGGCACGACCTCAGAATTCAACAAGTCCATCCCGCATTGCTTCGCGTTAATCAGATCTTCTCCTCGCATTTGACCAAGCACTTCATGCCTTAGCGCAGCGGCCTTCTCATTACCAGACGCGGCAGCCCGATCAAACCAGTGATACGCTTCAAGTATATCCTGAGGAAATCCGATACCATGTAGATGCGAAATCCCAATAGACACCTGCGCCTGCGGATCACCTAAATCTGCGGCGAGCTGCCACCATACAATCGCTTGCTCGGGCTCAAAGGCAACCCCATCCCCATACATATACAGATCGCCGATTTGATTCATGGCGTTGGCATGATCCTGCTTTGCGGCCTCTAAGAACCACTGATAAGCCTTTAAATAGTCCTGTGCGACTCCATCGCCTTGGCAATACGCCAAACCAAGATAGTATTGAGCGCGGTCGTGCCCCTGCTCTGCTGCCTTCAACCACCACCGGGCAGCTAGAACTGGGTCTTGCTCCACCCCATCCCCCAGTCGATACATCATTCCCAGGTTATACTGAGCACGCGACAATCCTTGATCGGCAGCCAAGCGCCACCACTTAATCGCTGCAACATCATCCTGAGGCAACCCCTCCCCCCTGCTATACCGACAACCGATCGTATACTGCGAAATCGGGTGTCCCGATTTCGCCGCCTTTAAGTGCCATTTGGCTGATTCGCCATCGTCGCCTAGCTCATCATACATCAAGCCCATAATGACTTGATCCTTCGTCGTCTCCTCCAACGTGGGGAAACCCAGACGATTCGATTGAGACATGCTCTGGGGTAGCTGCAGACTCCCGTAGAGCGAAGCAGAAAAGACGGCGAATGCTGCCAGAAGTAGAACGGTTTGTTTCATTATCTCTCTAAAATTTGTATTCATATTAAAGTGATACATCAAGACGATCCCGAGTCCATTTAACTGAAGTTATCGTTGCATCAAAGTTGCGGACATTAGGGGTGATTGGGCCGAACCATTCGATGGGTAAAGATCACAAGAATCAAGCCATGGGCGTCCTTTTCGTAACGGGCGAAATCGGCGTGGTAACCTTTGTCCAGGCTGGCCATAGTGAGGCCGTCTTCAAGATAGATTCCACCGGAACCGATCCAGTCGGAGCGTTGCATCGAAAAAGCCCAAAAGCGGCAGG
>Ga0306899_1000485_pt1 | contig 20009 bp, 15 predicted proteins | sample AntRauMFilla3764_FD_190407 | JGI IMG/M metagenome (GOLD analysis project Ga0306899, IMG submission 190407) | Saline lake microbial communities from Rauer Islands, Antarctica - Metagenome Filla 3 #764 (v2) (version 2) | ecosystem: Environmental > Aquatic > Non-marine Saline and Alkaline > Saline ... | reverse complement strand
AGTCATTGGTGGATCGCGTTTGGAGGTGGGGGATTTTGTAAAGATATCTCAAGGGACAGTGGCTACAAAACGATGTGATTAACTGATGAGTAGGAACAGCCAGTACGGAAGGTAGCACAAATTGATTTCTCCTCGTTCGACGTATAGTGATTGGTTCTCTGTGGCACTCTGTGGGAGACTGTCTGTGATTATGAATCGGTACGGTGCTTCGTAATTGAATTCTTGTAACTCCTCGCTGTCTCTTTTTGTGTGTTGGCCTACGTTGGGATCGAATTCTGTTGCGATTTGTTCTGGGGCATCGGTGTGTGGGTGATAAGAAAAGATGAATGGCAGTACCTGTCCGTTTTGGTGTAAGATGTAGTCGATGAGGCCAGTGTCTGTTTCGGTGTATTCGACGTCGTAAGCCTCGACATAGTAGGCGAGTCGTTTTGCGTGGTCGAAGGCGACGGTACGGGCGAGTTTGTATTCGAATTCGTGGTTGAGAACGTTCTGTTGGGCATAGTCTTCAAATCCGTAGTGTTCTTGTCGTTGTGAGAGCAGTACGAGATGTCGCGGATTACGGAGATACAAGCGAGTTCGACGGTATCGTCTGAGTGAAAAGTCGTGGGATTCTGTAACTGCGATTCCTTCATCGAGGACATTGAGGTAGCGTACGTGTTTACCCCGAAGATGCGACAGCTGGCACAGCGTGAGCTCGTGAGATCATTTCGTTATTTTGGGCGACTCGCTTGAGTTCGTCGTAGGGATTGCGTCCCTGCTGGCGCCACGTCGCCAGCAGGGACAACAACGTTTCATGAACGAACATACCGCGGTCGTTGCGGAGCGTGCCGATGATTTTCCGAAGGACGACTGGTTCACGAAGAGCATTCTCTGCGGCGTTGTTTGTCGGTGAGATCTCTGGCTCACCGATGAAGGTGAGCCAGTGATCGATCCCGCCTTTGATTTTTCCGAGTAGTGTTGCCACTGGTCCGTTTGCTACTGGTCGCTCAACGAGCGATCTGAGCCCAGCCTGGCTTGATCGGTGCATCTGTGCTCGCTCACGAGTACTCGGGTCGGTCTCCAGCCAGGCCTGGAGACCGACATACATCTGCCTGAGTTTCCGATAAATCGGCTCTGCGTCCTCGTAATTCTCAGCTGCGTCTTCAGCTTCTCGGAGAATGTGTGCCCAGCACCGTTGAAGACTACTGCTGAACGCTGGATACGCTGTCCAGCCATCACAGACGACCGTTCCCGCGAAGTCCTCGCCGAGGACTTCAGCGGGAACATCACTCCCACGGCTCTCCCTGACAGCATACAGCGTGTGTTGGTCCGTTCTGAATGTCCAGATCCACGCCTGTTCACCGTCGCGTTTGACACCTGTTTCGTCAACGTGAACCACCTCAGCATCTTGGATCTGCTGGCGAATCTGCTCGTACTCGGAGCGACCGGCGCGCGCAGCGCGCTCGGTCGCGTGCCACGCCGACGCGCTCGATAACTCCAATCCATGGAGTTGCTCGAAACGATCAGCAATCTTCCGATAGGGAAGACGGTAGTCGTACCGAGTCAAAGCTGCCTGGGCGATGACGTTCACCCCGAACTGCCCCTCATCGGGGCAGTCGGGGTGAGAAGCGACAGTCTCGGAGCCACAGGAGTGGCACTCGTAGTGGTGACGGTTGTACTGTGTGACTTCCGGAGGTTGTGGATCCGGGAGTTCCTCGACGAGTCGGGGGCTGACGCCCGCCGACTCGTCGAACGTTTCGCCACACTCAGGACAGCAGTCACAGGTAACCTCGATTTCTTGATCTGGATCAGGTGCGGATCGCCACTCCGGATCATGTCCTGGTTTTCGCCCCGGCGTGCCGCCATCTGTACGTGGTTGTTCGTCGTCCTCGTCCTCGCTGGACGAGGACGACTCTTCATCGCCCGATTGATCCTTGCTAGGTGGAGTATGCGGTCCCTCGTACCACCGAAGTTTGGCTCTTAGCCGTTTGTTCTCCTCACGGAGTTCCTTGTTTTCTTCCTCAAGCGCGACCAGACGCTCAAGGATCTCTTCCTTGGTAGGCTCCGAAGAGGTCATCGACAGGCGAGATGGGATGGTCTCCGGGCAGGAGACCATCCCTCAGAAGGGTGTTCACTCGCCTGATGCATCGATATACAGCACCTATCAGGCCATCCTTACGAGAGACTGGCGGAATCGATCTCGGGGTAAACACGTACGAGGTAGCTATCGACTGTTCGCCTGTCAACCCCTATTTGATCACTGATTTTTGTGTATTGAATTTCCTCACCAGCATGACTGGCTGCGATTGAACTAATTCGGTGTAGGTTTTCGGGGTTTTGTATTGACGCGTACTTTGAGAGTTCTTTATATAGGAAAAGTAGGAAATGAGATTTGGCGAGTTCATTCCTGACTGTAGCGTCATGATTGTGGTGAAGAGCTCCGTTTTGTCGTAAGTAATCACGTGCTGCGTCATGGAGGTTGTCTCGTACTGTTGAGTCAAGTATACCGAAGTGTAGCTCGTCCAGAGTTTCAACAGCTGTTTCTATGCTTGTTTCTGAATTTGATAGTTTGAGCCCATCTCGAATAGTTTTGATAGGTGAATTTCCTGGCAATCCCGTAGACTGGTATGATTCAATTTGTGTGCCAAAATCAGCATCAAATTCGGTCCCTAGTACGCCTTCTGTTTTGATTGCATCAACGAATTTCATCGGGAGTATTGGTATTGGTCCGATTATCTCGTCGATTTTGTCTGCTCCCGATAATCCAGAGAGTGTGGTTTGTTTTGCTACGATACCGGTTAAGAATAGGTAGGTCTCGTTGTCGACAATATCGAGAAGTGCTGATTTCTTGTCCTCGGTGATATTTAGTGCGTTGACATCATCTATGAAAATGAATTTAGGACCTTGTCGGGGCGCAACGTGTGTTTTGAAGTAGTCAATGACTTTTTCAAGAGGTTTGATGCCTTTGTCGGGGTGTTCTAAATGGTAGAGTGAGTCTTCTAAAGGGACGTAGAGGACTTGGCGAGGAGAGACTGAGGATTCGAGACTAATATTTTGATTGTTGTCGGGGAAGTCTACGGTATTGAGTAGAGCTGCTATGAGTTGATGAAGTAACGTTGTTTTTCCGATCCCTGTTTGTCCAAAGATCGAATAAGTGAGATTCTCAGCACCATCTTCGCGTTTATTGCTGGTTATTTTGAATATATTATAAAAATCGGATCGGGGTGTGAGAGCTACCGCTCGTGATAGGCTTTGTGAGGTCTCATCGCTCCACCACCCGTTATGATGCTTAGCATCAGTAATAAAATTCTGCGAGCGCTCGGTTTCAGACATGGTAGTTATCTCTAATCTAATTTTATAAAAGTTAGCTCATCCTAATGTTTCTATTTCTCAATTGCTGTGGTCAAACAGCCCCCTATTTCTATTGATGTAGTAAGTGTGGTTGATTTCTACTATCATCTCATCTCGAATTGGTTTCTTCTTGTTGTGAATAGAGTTCTCTAACCGTCCATCACTCTTTTTTAGACTTTTAGAACATCTATTGATGCTAAGTTATTTTTAGCGTGTTTGAGATTCGCTTAGTAGGAAGTTATATGTTAAATGCCTACTATTACAGAGGTAGATGGTTACCCAGGCTGACATCGAAGACGGCGAAAAAATCGATATCCGAGTTCAGGTACTCTCCAAACTGAGTTGTACGACAGACAAAATGGCTAATCGACTCAAAGTCTGTGATACGGCTGGTAATGAGTTCCCTCTTGCTCTCTGGAAAAACAATGCATTGAGCGATTTTGCGTGGGAAGAAGGTCGCTGGTACGAACTCACGAACGCAAAAGGAAACGAGTTCAACAATAAAAAAAGCCTGAACGGATCATACCAGCTCGATGCTGAACCAATCGAAGCTCCGACAAGCGATGATCAGACAAATTCACCCACACTATTAGACTCTCTTGATGATGGCGTACCGTATTTGTCGCTGTTTGAGTTTGATCGGAGTTTTGAGGAATTGAAAGTATATCAGTACAGTATTGAGGCAACGGCCGTCTTTGACGATGATCCTATGAATGAGACGTACCGCCTTGCAGGGTATCTCCGCGCGTGCAGTGGTGCTGGTGTCTCGGTTGTGGGGGCGATGTCTATTATTACAACGGACCCGATGTCTGTTGACCTTCCAGATCCATTCACTCTCACAGATGAGACACGGACCACTCTATACGCTGATGATAAATCCGATAACGAGCAAATCGTTCGGTTGCTCCAACAGTTAGTGAAGAAGACAGTCGATGACGATGTTTATGAAACCGGACGTGTGGATCGTATTCACACCAAGCAACCGGTTATCAAAGGGCCTGATGGTCTCTTCGAAGCGTGTCTCTCCTACAGTGTTCGTCTTGATCTGTTTCCATCTGGTGATGGGTTTGCTGGAATCGAACTCAGCCATCATGCACGAAGTCGAGTTACTGTCGACGAGTACATTGAGCAAATAAACGCGACCGTAGACGAACTGGTTGGCACACATGTTGAACATGATCCAGAAACATATTCGAAGCCTGGCAGTGGAACACTCAAAGGCTTCGCTGACAAGCGATACACCGACCCAATTCCTGATTTTGGAGGTCAGTCGCTTGCTGACTGGTATGAACAACAGGGCCGAATTTCCGATGAACTCTCTGAACAGCTCAGATCGAAGAATCCACAATTAATTGAGATTCAGTACAATCCGCATAACGATAATACAGATATCCATGTCCCGGATCTCCTCCGAGTGTCTCCGAAAAAAGAGGTAGTAAAAAAACTGGCTCCAGAGTTCCACAGGAAGTGGGATCGTGCTGCGAAGATGCTCCCTGATGAAAGGTTTCGAAAAGCAATCGAGTTCGTCGATGATTTAGATCCTCTTTCGGGGATCGATTCTCGGATCACCTCGACACCAGTCGGACCGAGTCTCTCGTTCATGTCTTCGACAGTTGACCGGTCGAACAATCTCAGATTCAGAGATAATCAGACAACAAGCCTTCCATCTACAGGACTACGAAAGTACGGAGCACATAGCCGCCCGTCGTCTTTCAAAATACAGTATCTTGTACCTGAGTGTTGCGCTGACCAGTTCAAGCAGCTTCGTGACCGGTTGGAAAAACAGCTCAGATCTTGGGGTTGTGAGCCAGACGAAACATCGTACACAGAGTATGAACTCGGTAGTGCGGTAAACTACAGTAATTCAGTGGCGATGATCGATGATGTTGATGCCGTGCTAGCGGTCGTGCCTTCACCAAACGATACACGCATTCGGAATGGTGATATCGACGATCCATACGCGGAATTCAAAAAGGCACTTGGGAAGCAGGCGATCCCATCGTAAATGATTCGAGAGGATAATCTCGACAACAAATGGGCGGTTCGTAATACTGCACTTGGACTGGTTGCAGGTGCTGGAGGGATTCCATGGCGTGTCGATGAGATGCCTGGTGAGGTGGATTGCTTCGTGGGGTTAGATGCGACGCGTGATCCGAAAACAGGTCAGTTCCTCGGAGCGAGTGCGAACGTGGTTTTGGCGGACGGGACAGTATTCGTTTCAAAAACACAGTCACTCCAGTCTGGAGAAACGTTTGATGAGGACGCAATCATTGATATCCTCAAAGACGTGAACAGAGAATTTGTTCGAGCAGAAGGTGACTCACCGAGTAACATTGTCATTCACCGTGATGGACGTGTATTCGAAGATGTCGATACCATTGTAGAACCCTTCGATGAGATAGGGATTGAAATCGATATTGTAGATGTTCGAAAAAGCGGTGCTCCACGCGCAGCAATACTCCAAAACGGGGATTTCCAGATTGATCACAAAGGACAACTGTTCATCGCTCAGAATGATGAATTTGGTTTCCTTACGACTACTGGTCGACCAGAATTTGACGAGAGCGACGGGTTGGGAACTCCACGAGCTCTTCGCGTTGTTCGACGGGCTGGTGACACTCCGATGCAAACGCTCTTAGAACAAGTGTACTGGCTCAGCGAAAGCCACATCGGAAGTGATCAGGGGAGCACTCGACTGCCGATAACGACGTATTATGCGGACAAATGCGCTGAGTCTGCACGTGAAGGGTATCTTATTAACGGGGAACTTATCAGAGGAGTTCCATACGTCTAAACACATTACAAGGACAGAACAAATGAAATTTGCACATCTTGCAGACATCCATCTTGGACATCGGCAATACGGACTGAAGCAGCGAGAAGATGATATGATGAACACGTTCGAAGCGACGTTACAGCTTATCATGCAGGATGACCCTGATGCGATCGTCCTGCCTGGTGATCTGTTTCACTCGCGTGATCTTCGCCCGAAAGTGTTGGAAGCTGCTGAGAAGGGACTTAACGTCGTTCCTGACGATGTTCCGGTTCTCGTTTCTCGGGGTAATCACGACGAGAACTTGACGCCGCGTGAAGTGACGTGGCTAAACTATCTCCACCGCCGGGGACACATCGTATTACTGGAAGCGGATCTAGAGAGTGAGTCTGAAGCTGCTAGGTTCGAACAATACGACGCCGAAGATCCGGGAGACGACTCAGGGTTCTATGATATAGAAACACCGGATGGGACGGTTCGTGTATTCGGATTGCAATGGCGCGGAGCTCGAACAGATACTGCGCTTGAACAAATCGCTACCGGTATTCAAAGAACTGCAGAGGAGTACGGTCAGGCTGAATACACGGTTCTATTGGGTCACTTCGGTATCGAGGACGAGGTACCTGCACTCGGAGGGAACGTGACGCACGCGGAACTACGAGAGGTACGACAAGAAGTGGATTACTTAGCGTTGGGTCACATTCACAAGTGTTACGACGCCAGTGGCTGGATTTTCAATCCAGGATCACCCGAGGCCCACTCCACGGCAGAAGCACGTGATGACTGGGAGCATGGCTACTACAATGTGGAGCTGAGTCAGGCAGACGATGAGTATGAGGGTCCCGGCCAACTTGCTCACGACGTTGTCCACAACTCATCTCGACGACGCCCATTCTTCACTATTGAGCTTGATGTGACACCATTTGATTCGGCAGGTGAACTCGAAACAGCGTTCGGTGAACACATTGAGGAGCAACAAGCTTCTCTTCGAGAGATGTTGGGGCGAGAAGAGTTCCTGTTAGGGAGTGATCATCGTGAGCCACTTCTTGATCTTCGGTTCGTTGGAACGCTTCAGTTTGACAGAGGTAGTTTCCGAGTTGACGAACTCGCTGAACAAGCTGGAACAGCGTGTAATGCGTTATACGTACAAACGAACACGAGTCGTGTGACAACCGCAGAGATCCAGGAGCTGCTCGCTGATCTTGATGATGATGAGGTGTTCATTAACGGTCGGCTGCAGACTGCAGCGCTTGAAAAACGGGTTTTCGAAACGATTGCGACTGAATCTGAATACAGTGAGCAGTCTGAGTCGGTGGCGACGCTTCTCGGTGACGCGCACCGCATGGCACAGGACGGAGAGAACACAGACGATATCGTTGATGTTGTTTCAAGCAGTCGCCGAGACCTGTTCCCAGAGGCCGCTGATGGTGTAGTGCTGGATGTTGAAGAGGACCCCTTCGGGAACGCTGAGGAGGAAGCTGAGACTGGTGGTGCTGACCGGGACGCTGCTGTGGTTGAGGGTGATAGCGAATGAAGATTATCGATGTTACATTAGAGAATATCAAGTCGTACGAGGATAGAACAACGATTTCGCTTCGTGGGGGTGTGACTGCGATTCTCGGTAAGAACGGGTCTGGGAAGTCGACGATTCAGGAGGCAATTGGGTTTGCGCTTTTTGATTCGCTTCCGTTCAATAATAAGGAGTTTGTTCGGGAAGGCGCATCTTCAGGGACTGTGGAGGTCACGATCGAACTGGATGAAGCAGACGGATTACAGAGGTACCGTGTAACTCGGTCTGCCGGGTATTCGAAATACGGTGTTGCGCGGTATGATGGCGAGCGCGATGAGTGGATCGATCAGGATATCGATTCGAAGAAAGCGTTGATGAAGTGGCTTTGTGCGAGGTTTGATCTGAAGGATAGCGATGAGTTGGGGAATCTGTGGGAGTCGTGTATCGGGGTGCCTCAAACACGGTTTCTCTCTGATTTCGCACAGCGACCGGCAGCACGGAAGTCAACGTTTGATGAGCTACTGAATATTGACGCGTATGAGGAGTCTTGGAGCACTCTAAAAGGAGTTCCAGATCAAATTAAAGCCGAACGCGGACAGGTGCGAGAGGAGATCCGTGAGCTCACGGGGGAAGTGCAGAGTCTCCCTGAGGAACGAGAAGACAGAGCACGATTAGAAGCGGAAATTGACGAGTTGTCAGCGGAAATTTCTTCAGCAGAAGCCGAGCTTACAAAGGCCGAAGACAGATACGAGGAGTTGGAGGCTATCGAAGGTCGAATTGCAGAGATTGAAGGAGATATCGAGCAGAACGAACAAGCGATTGAGGCGAAAGAGTCGGCTCTCGAAGTAGCAGAAACTGAGCTCAAAACTGCGCGAGAGGCCGAAAGGAAGTGCGAAGAGGCTCGTGAAGGGTACGAAGAGTATCGTGATGCGAAGGCTCAGCAGGAAGCACTTGAGGAACAGATCGATGAGTTAGAGAAATTACGGACGGAACAACAGGAACAAGAAGCGGAACTCGGGAAGCTCGAAATCCGGCAAGAAGCACTCGAAGAGCAGGTTAAAAAACACGAGGTGGCTCGAGAGAATCTCGAAGAGTACGAGGCTCAAAAGGACCGCTATGAGGAACTTGAAGACCGTATTTCTGAATTAGAAGCTGATCAAAAGACTGTCGAGCGGTTGGAAGGTGAGATTTCAGATCTTGATTCTGATGCAAGAGACACACTCACCGAGCTTCGTGAAGAAGTTGAAATTATTGAGGAGGTTGAGGCTGAGGCAGCGAAGGTTGTTGATGCAGCTGACCTGCGTGAGGAAATTGGCGAAATAAAAGCAGAAATTGCATCGTTGAATGCGGAAGAAACCGATCTGAAGGAGAAACTTGAGCAGCTTGAAGATGCGGAAGTAGACGCTCCGTGTCCGACCTGTGGAAAATCGCTGAAGGCAGATCATCGCACAGATCTCATCGAAGAGCGTGAAGCCCGAATCGAAGAGATACAGAGTCAACAAGAAGCTCTTGCTCAGGAGATCTCGGAATTAGAGGCAGAGTTGTCCGAGGCTGAAAAGGTCGAAAAGCGAGTTTCGAAGCTTGATATGCGTCGGAACCAAGTCTCTGAGTTACAGGATGACCTTCGTGAACTCAACGGGGAGCGAAATGAGACTCGGGAACGAATAGTCTCGCTCAGAGAAGCAATTGATGAATTACCAGGATTGCAAGAAGAGCGTGATTCGCTTGAAGATGCGAATGATGCGTACTACACAGCGAAGGCCCAAGTCGATGAGTACGCTGATGCGCCGAGTGAACTTGGTGAAGTCGAAGAGTCGATTGAGTCTGTAGACGCAGAAATCGAACGGTTAGACGAAGAGATTGATGAGTTCGGTGATGTCGAAGACGAGCTTGAAGCAGTAAAAGAAACGCTCAGTGAAACCGAAGAGGCCTACCAACAGTTTGAACGGAATAAACAGGCTGCTGAAAAGCTGGAGGAACGCCAAGCAGCCGTAGCGGAGATTGAGGAGACACTTGAGTCGCTCAACGACGAGGGTGAAGACCTCTCTGACAAGCTAGAGGCTGAGAATGAAGCGTTTGACACTGACGAGTATGAGACGCTCGGTGAGCAGATTGCGGATTACAACAAGCAGATCAACACGCTCTCGGGTCAACGGTCGGAGAAAGAGAAAACACTTGAGAACGTTTCTGCGACGGTTGAGAAATTAGAAGGCAAGTTAGAGGAGAGAAAACAAGAGTTTGAACGGCTGCGTGAACTTGCTGCCGACCAGAAATTCGCTTCATGGGTGCGCGATAACGTCCGTGCTGCGGGACCGAAAATGCGGAATGTCATCACAGATCGTATCGGGAAACGAGCAGATGCTATCTTCCGGTCAATTCGGGGCGAAAAAGCCGAACAGCTCGAATGGACATCCGACTATGATATCGTCGTTACTGATGCTGATGTTCAGAAATCGTTCTCGACGCTGTCAGGCGGTGAAAAGATGGCTGCTGCGCTAGCGGTTCGACTGGCTATACTGGAACAGATCTCTGGTCTCGGAATTGCGTTCCTTGATGAGCCGACCGCAAACCTCGATCAAGATAAGAAAGCGAACCTTGTCGGGCAACTCAACAGACTCGATGCGTTCGAGCAACTCACAGTCATCAGCCACGATTCGACATTTGATTCGATGACTGATTACAGCATCACTATCGAGAAAACCAGCCAGACCTCGGAAGTGATGAGTGACTAATGCCGTTCGATAAGCTGGAAGTTGCAACGGCACTCGATGATAACGTTGAGACGATCAAGTCATACTTAGAGGATGATGATGACCTGGTTGAACGGTATCAGAATGCTTTCCGTCGACTTCCTGAAATCGGTGCCAGCGAGATTCGGCGTGCACTGTCGACGGCCTCCTATCCTGGTGCGCTTCCAACTGAGGCACTTGACAGTGCAGACTCACTCATAATTCGTCACGACGAATCAGATGAGTGGGAGACTCATGAGGCCGTTAACGATTGGGCTCGGAAGCTCCTGATGGATGTGCCGATGCTTGCTGTTGATGGGTCTGAGATTCCGCCGACGAAGCAGTTCAATATTCCGTTGGCGTACGTGCAAGCGGCTTGGTGTTTGAATCATCATTCACCAGAAGGAAAACTTGAACGAGACAGGAAAGGGAAGCTGCTTGGTCCGATGGAAGTCACTCGGTCAGGTGGCGAGGCTGGCGGTGACGAGTACCGATTCGTTGATGGCTCGCTAGTCGGGCTTGAACGATATGAACACGAGGCAAACTTGCTGGTCGACAAAATCGAAGACTTAGCAGAGCAGTATAAAAATAGTACACTGGAGCGTCGACCAGTCGTTCTCTATGATGGGCCGCTTATCGTATCGTTTGCCAACCCAGAACGTCCGGCAGTCCGAGATCGGTACCTTGCGTCTATCAGTCAACTCATTGCAGCGAGTCAACACCATCAAATACCGCTAGTCGGCTATGTGGCTGGGACGAATGCCGTGGAATTAGCGAAAATGACGCGGTTACTCCTCCAAGACGAGTTCGGGGCCGACCGAACGATTCCTGATGCCCGCGTGTTGGCCGGGATGATGAGTCCATGGGGTGATTCGACCGTACCATTCCTGTGCCGTCGTGATGGAAGTGTCGACGCTCTCACGACGACGTACCGTGGTGTGAAGTATGACTTCGCCAATGAGATTTATTTTTCGTACCTGAAAGTCCCGCCTGGTGCGGGTCTTGATCGATTGGAGTTCCCAGGGTGGTTACTGGATGCAGACGCTCCATCTGGATACGAGAGTTTGTACGAATACACATTGGATGCGGTGCGTGCTGAAGCCGGGGTCGGTCGAGGGTATCCGGAGATACTTCAGCAAGCAGATACTGACGCTGTTCTTGATCAGCGTGACCGGCAACAGTTTCTTCGCCTACTTCAGGGATGGGCAGAGGAAAATGACATCCCACTGGAATGGGATGCAAAAGCACTCAGCAAGGAGCTGCGTCGTCGATGAAGCTATCCATACACGGCTCAACTGGGATCGATTCAGATCCGTGTGGAGACCTGTCTGCTCGTAGTCTCAATGAAATCATCGTGTCTCCCCTTCGTGCATCGAAGAACGAATCAGAACTTGATTACGGTCATGGAACCGTCACCTCCACACCTTACCGAACCTTATGAGTAACACATCATCAAGCAACCAAACCGAGCGGGTTGACGATTGTCTCGCCATTGGAAGTATCATCAGTTCAAACAGCCATCTGGATTACACGGTCGAGATTTACAACAAGACCGACCGGGAGCGAGCGCCTGCGCCGGATGAATGTGGGTTCGGCCAGCCCGTGTTTATTAAGAAAACGATTCAGGAGACGGAGTACATCGTAATGGGCGTCATTTACGATACTCGACTTGTTGATCCTGATCAGGGCCGGTCGGGTCCGCGTCTCGCTCAGCAAGACCAACCACAGTTCACACCAGGGTACGTCGAAGAGCGGACAAAGCTCGCGGGTGTCGCACTCCTTGGCACTGCAAAAATCACAGATGGCGGTACAATTGAGGAACCAGATCATCAGATGCCCCGCTGGACTCTTGCTGTCGAAGATATCGTCGAACGATGTCCAGATGGCGTGATTCGTGCGTTTCACACAACTACTGATGGCGGAATCCAACTCGCGTATATGGAACGGCTACTCGACGTTGCAGGTCCACTTGGTGCGGAAGTAACGCTCACATTGGTTGAGCGTCTCAGCCAGTTATTCCCTGCTGAAGAACACCAACGATTACTTGATATCATCGAGAAAGACGTTCGTTGGCAGTCGTCAGTCGATAGAGGGGTGATGCGATGAGTCCTCCACAAAATTCCACGTCGGCTGATGAGGCTCTTGTCGGGACTGTTGCCGCTCCTGGAGACGGACCAAATGAGTTCTTCATTGTTACCCCTGATGAGCAAGCTGTAAAGACTGGTGAGTTCATAACCTACTCAATTACTGTGGAGGGAACTGCTCAAGATGTACTTGCCCGGGTTACGAACCGAGAGCAAGCAAGAGGGCTTCCTGAAACGTTCATGGCAGACCCGAGTATTGCTCCAGAAACAGTCGCTGGGACTCTCGGTGTTCCCACGGATGATATCGACCTCTACCGTCTCGAAGCCACCGTAATCGGGTTCTATGACACACAGATGCAGACGTTCTCTAATCCTCGGCAGCTCCCACGACCAGGGACGCAACTCCGGACCGCTTCTGATGCGCTGTTAGAAGCTGTTCTACCGAACCTCGGTATTGGTCGTGAGGACGCCCTTACCAACACTGGTGAGGTTGATGTGAGTTCCGTCGACGTGACAGAGCGTAATGGGTTGGCTCACATGGGATGGTTACTCAACCGTGAAACCAATGCAGTGAACGTGCATGTACCAATTGACGAGTTCGCTGCGACACACTTAGCCATCCTTGCCTCCACTGGGTCCGGTAAATCGTACACCGCAGGTGTCCTCATGGAAGAAATGATGATGCCGGATATCCGTGCATCACTGTTAGTGTTCGATCCACATGGAGAGTACGATACACTATCCGAGATGCGAGGAGAGGAGGTGTTTGAGGGTGAAGACGGATACCGGCCTGAAGTACAGTACTTTAATCCAGAAAATCTTCGAATCCGGATTTCAGAACTCAGTGTTGATGATGTAATGGCTGTACTCGATGATCCTAGTGATCGGATGCAAGAGCGTCTTGCTGGTGGATGGCGTGCAATGCAGCAGTCGGATTCCCGGACGTGGGGAGTCAACGAATTAATGGATGCAATGCGGGATCGTTATGATGACGACGATGCGAGTGTTGGTGCATTAGAATGGCGCCTTCGGCGCTCGATCCAACGCAACGACTTGTTCACAAGAGATGCAAACGTTGCGCTCAATGAATTGGTGGCTCCTGGTCGATGTACGGTTTTGCAGATGGATACACTCGGTCGACGAGACCAGCAAATGATTGCCACTGTACTCCTTCGTCGGTTGTACGAAGCCCGCCTAGCTGCAGTCCGTCAACGCGGAGATGATCCTGACTATGATGGTGAAATCATTGATTTTCCTCTGTTCTCGTTATTCGAAGAAGGACACCGGTTCGCACCCGCGACAGGAGATGCACCATCTCTCGGTATTATGCGGACAATTACGTCTGAAGGTCGAAAGTTCGGATTCGGACTCGGAATTATTAGCCAGCGGCCATCAAAAATCGATCAGGATGTGCTTTCGCAGTGCGGTACGCAAGTGACGATGAAGATCCAGAACCCAACTGATCAAGATGCCATTAAGAATAGCGTTGAGGCCGCTGGTGAAGATGTTCTGCGTGAGTTGCCAGGGTTAACACCTGGACAAGCAGTAGTATCTGGGGATTCGATGAATACTCCAGTATTGATTCAAGTTCGAAATCGACATACTGAGCACGGCGCAGGCAGTATCCCGTCGACTGAAAAATGGCGAACGGCTCATCAACAACTTCAGCAACAGCCGACACGTTCAGAAACCGCTGATATGGGTGGCGGTGAATCAAGCGGAGAAGAAGACTTGTTGGGTGGTAAATGATTTCTCAGTACTATTCGAGTAACTAATACTGTACTCTAATACTACAAGTCGATAGAGCGTAATTAGTAATATAGTATGAATTCTGAGTTTGTTGGTGTTGATTGGTCGTCGGGGGCGTGGGTGGCTGTTGCATACAGTGATGGCAGAGATGATCCGGAAGGGTTTGTGTCTGAGGAGATTTCGGAGGTATGGGAAGAGTTCGGTGAGTCGGCGAGTCGGATTGTGGTTGATGTCCCGATTGGGTTGTGTGAACCCTCTGATTCGGGCCGTTGTGCGTGTGTGGCAGATGGTGATGGGGAATTATCGCGTGAGTGTGATAATCTCGGTCGGAGTGTGATTGGACAGCGGTATCGGTCGGTGTTTACGGCTCCGTGTCGTGAGGCTGCACGCCTTGCTGCTGATGGAGCCGAACACTCTGAGGTGAGTGATGTGAATCGGTCAGTGACTGGGAAGGGGTTGACTCAACAGGCTGCGAATATTTCTGCAGGGATTGTCGACGTTGAGGATTTATTGTTGGGTGCTGGGGCTTCGGAGCGGTTCGTTGAGGGGCATCCCGAGGTGTGTTTCCGTGCGTTCAACGGTGAATCCTTATGTTACAGTAAGAAGACGGCGCTGGGTGTTGATGAACGCTTGTCGGCGCTTGAAGCGGTACCTGAGTACAGTGACGGTGATTGGCGGAAGGTTGTACAACAGCTCAATGGGACCGGGTTCACAATTGGGATGGATGACGTGTTGGATGCGTTTGCGTTGGCACTGACTGCGTGTGCATCTGATGAGGAGTATCGTCGGTTACCGGAGAGTCCACCTGAGGATGCGAAGGGACTTCCAATGCAGATGGTGTACCGAAGCAAGATGCCGTTGATTGAGTAAAATTGTTGCTGGAGAGGTTTGCAAATCTCATTACACGTCTAAGGTGGTAGTGGTCCAGTTCCCAACAGACTCCTACTTCACTCGATTTAGGCGCTATCAGTAGTATTTTGTTTTAAACGGCGTTTGCTACGAGAGATTGGTCAAATCAAGGAATATCGTACCGGTCACAAAACACTGATCCACCCTTGACGGTCAGAAGCCATGCAACACGATCTGTCGGGTCCTTGTTTGGACTCATTCGCTCAACTGCGCCCGTGTACATAACAGGGACACCACAACAGGTTTTCCGAGCCCCATCGTGGTGATGGCCTGACGCAACGAAGTCAAACGAGCCATCGAATCGCTGTTGAATCTGTTTGAGGTCGACGCTATCTTTCTTCGGGCCAGAGAGTTGTTCAAGTGTTTGATGGAGGAGTAGGATAGATACAGGTTCATCAACCGAGGTGGGGAACGTAACTTGGCTCCACGGGAGATTGCCTTCGGTGTGATGATTGCATACGGGATTCTGACGTAGTTCATAAATAGTATGAAGGCGTAGTGAGGGATAGAACAATGGCACGGATCACCGGCTCCTATCCAGACGACCTTGACCTTCTAATCGAAGGTTCCGTTGAGGCAGGGGTGTTTGGTGGCAAGAGCGATGCATTACGCGAGTTCGTCCGTACGTATTTCGAAGACCACGAAAACGAGCGTATTGCAGCTGCGGTCGCCCTCTACAAACGCGAGCAGATCACGCTCGGTGATGCAGCAAGACTCGCTGATGTCGACCGCTGGACGATGCGTGATATCCTCCGTGAGCACGGCGTTGAACTCCGCCTCGGACTCGTTGACGAAGACGACGCAGCGTACGAGGTAGAGGCGGCGAGTGAACTCGAATTCGATGATAAGGACTCGGCCGACGAGAAATCGGATGCGAAATGACAGCTGACGATATTCCAGCGAATCCAAGCGTTCTGAACACGACTGTCCTCTCAAATTTTGCGTACATAGACCAGCTGTGGGTGGTTGCAGGACTCTCTGGAATCTGTGCAGTTCCAGTCGTTCGCAAGGAACTCGAACATGGCGTTGACGATCATCCGTATCTTCAGTCGGCACTCGATGTACTCGTCGACGAGATTCCAGTTGCGACGATTTCGGACACTGTCGCAAACAGAGAGGCGATTGTGAGTGACCATCTCGATCCCGGTGAAGCACAGGCGTTTGTCCTCGCGGACGCACACGACGGTCGACTATTGACAGACGACGGAGATGCCCGGTCGTTTGCGAAAGACCAAGGCGTGACCGTTGTCGGGTCGGTCGGCGTTCTGTTGGCTGCAATCGATGCTGGAAAGATCGATGAAGCGACTGCTGACGAGTGGCTGTCGACGTGGATCGACGAAATCGGCTACTACGTTCCGTATCGAACGATTTCCGAGTATCGATAATTAGCTTGCTCAGAGTTCAAAGTTGATAGTACGACAGGAAAAGGATATTGAGAGTGGATTTGAAGCAGTTCCTCGTCGCGGATTCGGTCGAAATCACTTATCACGGCCCCGATAAACCCGGTATAGTCTCAACGTCCGGTCCACTAGTCTCAGATCATGCCGATCACAACAATAAGGCAGACCATTGTGAGTAGAGCCATCACTAAGCTACCACCCACCAGTGGCTTGTTTTCCATGGCCTTCTCGTGGATCGGCATTTCTGCGTACTCTTCGTGGAAGGCAGCGAGATTCTCCTCGTTGTAGAAGTATTTTGTCTTGAGTGTGAATCGGTCGGTAACTGCACAGCCCGTACAAACTGGCGTGTGCTCCAATCGTTCAGTCTGGATGTGGCTGTCACAGCTAATCGAGCCGCAGTTAGCACAGTAGGTGTAACTCTTGTCAACACCGTTCGTGTTGCAGTGAACGCAGCAATGAATGCCGTCTTCTTTGGTGACTCGTGATGGTCCTGCAGCGTAGTACTCGTAAGGATAGGAGTAGCCCTTGAGATCAGTCGACAGGCGTACTTCGGGTAGAAACACCGGTTCAATGGACTGAACCGAGATGTCGGACAGGTTCGGTTCGCAGGTCTTGTTGTACGTGACGTTGTTACCACCAGTGTAGGTCACCGTCGACGTATGGTGGTCCTGGAGGTGATCGACCGCCCAGTCTTTGTACTCTGTCTGGGTCTGGCCGAACCGTTGTTCGTCAACGTGGTCGAATACGTCTCGGAATCGATCATCGTCCAGCTCAACCGTTGTGTGGAGGTTCTCTATGACCAACGTCGCAACTGCGTCGTCGACTACGTGGGGATGGCCACGTCCGGCATTGACAACGAACTGTGTGCGGTCGTTGATTCGGTGGATAACACCGACTGATGTCTCGAAAACAGCGTTCGTATCTGCAGTGATTGTGACTGTCGGGAGGAACCGAACTCGTGAGTGGGGCTCAGAGAGCTCGGCTTGGTCGATATTGTCGATGTCACGGAACGCTTCTTGAAGTGGCGCAGCGACCGATGTGGCGGCGTCGTAGGGGCGGAGAGTGTCGTTACAGAGGATCTCGATGCGGCCATTGTAGAGATCAAGGCCAATGTCGTCAGCAATTTCTCGGAGCCCCTCTCCACCGAGCAGTTCGATGGGATACGGGTCGTCATTTTTCCGAAGCCTATCAGCATATTCCTGGGCAGGTGCCGTGAATCGCCCGGTGGTGACGACCATCCCCCGCTTTGGGCCGTCGAAATCGAACGTTGCAATCGCCGAGTGAAGTTTCTGGACGACTGGTCGACCAACAGTGTCGGTGTGTTTGCATTCGACGATGACTGCTCGACGAGTCCCGTCGACGACTTCTTCCATGATGACGTCTCGGCCTTCGTCAGCTGTTCGCGTGGCTTGGCGGACATTCTCGTAGCCGAGGTTCCGGAATACGTCCTCAATTACGTCTTCAAATTCGAACCCCGAGAGATCGTCCAAGACTGCCATTTTAGTAGTATATGTTGAATATATTGCAGCCACTAAATACGTTGTCAGTGACTGGCAACTCCAGTATCGATTGGACAGAACTCAGAACCAGATTAGTTGAAATAACGGGTACTGCTTCTGTGGCGATGGATGATTGCGGACGCCCCCTGTGTGAACCGCCTCGGGGTCAAGCCCCGAAGCACTCGCCTTGCTTTCTCTGTAGAGCGGTGGGTGCTGCAGAGATGCGAGATGAATGTGTTAGGTTTTCAATCTGGGTTTACAGTTCAACGATAGCGCCGTTATCGGCTGCAACAATTTTTCCAGGTATTAATCCGGCTGATGTTGGCTTGGCTTCTATGCTGATATTCGCTCCATGATTGACAGCGTCCGTATGGGAGTCGAATTCATCTGGATATTTTGAATCACGACCGATAATCTCAATCGGGTGATCGATTTTAATTGTGTGTTCAGTACCAGCATCAGTTTCAATCACGATGACAGCATGATTTGAGTGCCAGATTTGTTCTGTGATTTTGCCTGCGTATTTTGTGATTGCTTCGCCAACACGCCACCCATCACGGTTGTAACTGATGAGGGTGCCAGCGCTTGGGTTCAAGTACAATGATTGTCGACGGTAGATCCGATCTGGATGTTCGATGTCAATGACGTGCATTGCGTCATCAGTTTTCACGATGCAGTGATCTGTGTTCCGCCACACGATCTGGGCTGTCGTTCCCTTTTTGTGAGGTGCTGGGAGATACTGCTGTCGTGCTTTTTTGATCCCATTTGGCGTTGCGTATCTCAAATTTCGAAGTATTGATTTTTTGTTTCGACTGCCAGGCACGTACTTTGTTGCAAATTTTTTGATCCCAACGTCGCTGTGTTCCTCAATTAGTTCGCGGAGGTACTTTGATTGGGTAGTTAGTTGCTGTAGTCCGCGTTCTTTGACTTCGTTCTTATTTTGTTGTGCGCGGCAGCTCCGTGAGTCTTGATGCCCGTAGAGTGAGAGACGTGTGTGTTCAGAGCCACATTCTGGGCACTCCACGGTTTCCATCATTTTGTTGTGCCAGCTTCGAGTTTTGACTCGAGCAGTAACGGTTCCTGCATGATCGTGTTTCTGAATACCGTTTATGTGTGGTTGTCGTACATCGCCGTGGATTGTGGTTGAGTGTCGGGTGACAGTCCAGCGATCAGATGTGTTCCATTGTTCAACGAGTCTGTCGAATTTATTCGGGTCACATTTTTCTTGATCAAGCCCTGCAGCGCGCAGTACTTCGGCCGTCGCAGCGACGCTAATATCGTCTGCGTTCGGTTTCAGAACAACGTGTTCTACTCTGGTCATATTCGGGTCGGTTGTGCTTTCGGTCATGTAACAGCACACCTTGAGTTTTCTACTCACTTTTAAAGAATTGCCCTGAGAAAATATCCCAACCTTCCGAATGTGTATGTGGGTTTTAATCAGTAATATTACTTTTTCCAGTCGACCTCATCGTCATCAAGGTCCAATTCATCGCCGTCTGGATTCTCCATCATGTCCATCATATCTCCCATGACGGCTTCCATGTCCGGCTGGTTCTGTTGGGCTGATGGGTCCTGCATCATGCCGCCCATCGGTCCGAACATATTGTTTTGCATCTCCTGGAGTTTCCGCTTCACGAACCAGATACTGCCGCCGATACCAACGACAGCACCGATAACGATGCCGATTCCGAGAGACAGCAGATCAATCATTAGTTACCACCATCTGTTTTGAGCACACATCTTGGATGGCCGGTTCTCGTAGACAACCTCGGGTCAAGTAAGCAGATTTCGCCATAGGATCCGTCAACGACTGAGGCTGAAGTCGCTTGCGTCTGCACATCACAAAGGACGGCTCTGACTATCCCGCCGACGGTCAGTTTCGGTCGATTGCGACTCCCGGGTTTCATTATCGGTACTTCCCAACCGGTTTGAGAGCTGTAGCTGAAACGTAACTGTCATCAAGAAGATGTCTGGTTGAGTGAATGTGTTCACAATTCCTCAGCCAGACGGGCATCTTTCAGCCACA
>Ga0306899_1000483_pt1 | contig 20032 bp, 21 predicted proteins | sample AntRauMFilla3764_FD_190407 | JGI IMG/M metagenome (GOLD analysis project Ga0306899, IMG submission 190407) | Saline lake microbial communities from Rauer Islands, Antarctica - Metagenome Filla 3 #764 (v2) (version 2) | ecosystem: Environmental > Aquatic > Non-marine Saline and Alkaline > Saline ... | reverse complement strand
CGCGGATCACCGGGGATGAACGCTGGTATATCGGTCTGGTTGTACTGATCGGTCAGGTTGCGCAGAACCTTTTTGACTCTGGCAACAGTCGGGGCGTGTTTGTCATCTAGCTGCTTGAACCAAAAGCGGTTCAGATGCTCCAAATCGTCAAAGTTGCCCTCCCGATCGGTCAGCGGAATGGGGTAGTCCTTGATGGTGGTGATCAGCGGAATTAGGTCTTTTGGGGATTGAGCTTTGCCCATGTGTTTTCTCCTGAGTGTGCCGTTTGGCTTGGTTTAAGAAGGCGGTTGCCTTCCCGATTCTGCCTTTTCAGTATAGGCGTTAAGCCTATCAGTATCAAGTCGGGAGACACAAAAAAACCGGCGCTTGGCCGGTTTAGTTGGGCGTTCTATGCGTTCCAGTGGCCCGGACTCGTGGTTGTCTTAGACCGCGTGGAGGATTTCTCGATTCAGGTTGCGCGCGGTTTCCAGAGAAATCGTGTGCGTTGGCTCTTCCTGATTCACATCAGCAAAGACAATCAGCTTCAAATCTCCGTTTTGTCGAATGAGCAGGAATAGTTCACCCATATCATCTTGGGAAGCGTTGTCAGTATAGCCGTTCACGCGCACAGAGAGGCCGTGAGGGAACGCGGTTACGTTGCCGTTGATGGGTTGGTAGTCGGTTGCCTCGTCCAGAGGGCCATCAGACTGGTCAAGGAAATCGAAAGGAAAGTTCTGGCTGTCATTGTCGGCAGGTTCGGCCAAGCCACGCTTGGCAACTTCCGGACGCGGTTCGTCGTAGCGCCAGTAAGAGTCCAGTGCAACCTCTACGCTGTCGGTTTCAGTCACCCACAGAATCTCGATGGGTGCTGACTCATAGGACAAGCACAGGTTTTCCGCGTGATCGGCGTCGTTGGCGTTGCACCGAAACGCGATGGGCGTTGGCAGCACAAACTCAGCCAGTTGAGACTGAAACAGCACAACCATAGGCTTGAGCGGTTCAACTTCTTCCGGGTCATCGACCCAATTTGAACTGTCATCGTAGACGGCGAAATCGCAGGGGCACTTCTGGCCCTTTTCTTTCGGGCCGAAACCGGAACCTATTTCACCCATTTCAAAAGAAGTCACGCCGTGAGCGATGCCGTGGTGCTCTGCGACCAGATCGGCCAATTTGCTTTGTGTTTGCTGGATGACCTGAATCAGCTCGTCGGCGCCATCCACTTGAGCGTGTTTTGCTGCGTCAATTAGTTGGCCGGTGTAGAGGTAATGCATGTGTCGTTCTCCTGGTTATGCCGGTTGGCTTTTATTGGCGGGGCAGGTGCCCCGATTACACCTATAACAATAGGCGTTAAGCCTATTAAAAGCAAGGTGACAGGCATAAAAAAACCGGCAAATACCGGTATATTGCAGGTCAACGACATAACTGCCGGACAAGCCGTTTTCTAAAGTGACTCAGGCAGCCAGCTTAGAGAACGGCTCCATCCGGTTTTTGTGTTTCGCATGGCGCTTGAACTTCGCCTTGCTCTCAACAACGCGCATCCGGTACTTCACGGTGCGCAGATCACGCCGAACGGCGCTCTCTTGTGTGGGTACGGCTTTTTTCTTGCTCATGGATTCCTCCATTGATGGTTAAGTGGGCCACCGTAACGCACGGTGACCCTGTGAGCTGGCGGGTCAGTCGTCTGACGACACCAGCGATAAAGCATCTTCGGTAATTTCCTCGCCTTCATACAGGCCAATCATCCAGTCATCACCTTCCGGCAGATCGCCACCGTCTGAGCTGGTCCAGACAACCAGAATGTTCTGGTGTGCCGAAAGGCTGACGTTGACGAAATACGCCTGGCAACCCCCGCCCGTTTGTACGCTGTGAGTGTTGCCCAGTTCAGCCGGGTGCTGATCCAGAAATGCCCGTGCGATCGAAGGGTGGCCCTTTTGCTCAAGTTGGCCGCCGATTGTGTCCAGCAAACCCTTATCGACTGAGAACGTGGGACTTTCCATGCCAGTGTTATTTTCCATCGTCTTACCCTCGGTGGTGTCAGTTTACGAGGGGCCGCAAACGAATCAGCCCCACGCAATAGCGTTTCTGTCAGGCAGCTATGGCTCAAAGCCCCCGACCAGCTCGTATGGGCCGACAACCACTCTGAAGAAACGCGGACCCATAGGGCCCTGCGCTTCGTTCAGGGCATTGGCAATCTTTTCGGCGCTCGCCTGGTTGCCAACGTGGGCGTTAAGAAAGCTCTCGTTCGGGTAGTCACCGGCGAAGTTGTCGGTTTCCACGATGCGAACCCGTTGCATTGCATAGCTCTGGCTGTCTTGGCTCATGCGGATACCTCCGGTTGTTCCATTTGCTGGCGGAAATACGCGACGGCCTTTTCGCCAAGAATCTTGGTGCAGTCGGATTCGAGGTAAACGCCATCGACATACTCAAACTGAGAGGGCAAACAGTTGTGATTCACAATGGAATCCTCTGTGTACTTCATCAGCTCGACCCAGCGACGGAGTTCGCCAGCATCCACCATGACCTTTGGGTGCTGGTCGTTTTCAGTCATGCGCCCTGAAAACTGGCTTAGATGCACGTTTTCGAGGCGCAAAATCAGGTATTTGTAGGCTTTGAGCATCGCCTGCAGACGCTCAGGAAGCAGGTCAGACAGGTGGAGGGTGTCATCGGGCATCTTGAGCACGTAATCGTAAGCCTTGGCTGTCTCGTTGGCCCTCTCAAGGGACCATTTCGCCTGTGTCAGCTTTGTCACGGCGCTGGTGAAGTCAGGGTTCTCCCAGGAAACGAATTCAGAGGCCATCAGTAATTCGCTGATCTGGTTAAGGGTTAGGGCTACGTTGGTCGTGGTTGGGTTCATTTTTTTCTCCTGGGTTTGCCGTTTGGCAGTTTTTTGGGGTAGCGGTTGCTACCTGTTGCGCCCTATCATTGTAGGCGTTAAGCCTGCCCAAGTCAATTTTACAGGGTTGCCCAATCAGAAATCAGGCATAAAAAAGGCCGCTACAATAGCGGCCAGGTCTTTTATCGGACTGAGTGCCAAATGCACATCAGTTGGTCCCGTTGGCAGCGTCCACCAAAGGATTGCCCGTGGAGCTGTTGCGGGAGTTAGTCTTATAGGCTTTCGCCAGTTTTCCGCTCTCATCAAAGCGAACCACTGTGGTTTCGTTGGTGTTGCCGGAAAAATGAGTAATCTCCGTGTAGGGGTAGGACCAGATTTCACCGGACGAACTGTTTTGAATCTCAGGAGGAAGCCCGACGATCCGTTCAACGTCGTCCGGACCCATCCCGACTTCCAGTTGCGCCAACTGCTGTTCGGTCACCTTCACACCGTTGGTGTACGGCTGGCCAAAGTTGCCAATCACATCACCAATACCGGAGGCGACGGCGCCCACACCATCTTTCAGTCCGTTTGCGAAATTCTGAGCACCGCTGTTACCGCCGCCATTGGATGCGCAACCCGATAGCAGGGCCATAGAAAGGGTTGATGCCAGAAGTACCTTTGTTGCTTTCATAGTGTCGTCTACTCCTAAGTTCAGACGGTTGTGATGCTTCTTGTTTGAAGCGTGTAGGTCAGGGGCCGATTCTGCGACTTAAACCTGTCTATTGTATTGGGTGAGAGCAAGGTGATACCGACCCAAACCCCGATCTAACTGCCAAACTACAAAGCGCCTTTAGGCAGGCGGTTCCCGCCTGAAAAGCAACTGAGGCATTACCTCACATCGCCCGTTGGGCTCTGCTCAGAAGGAGACGACTCAGCTCCCGCTTCGTCTTACCGATCGGCTCACCGGCAAGGTAGAAAATAAAAAGGCCTCGTCGAACTGACCGAGGCAAGAGGCATCCCAGGAGAGGAATGTCTGGCAGATCGTTTCTGCCGTATCCGTTTTGCCTCACCGGTTTGAACCGGCCTGGCGTTGAATAAAAAAGCCCCGTCGGATTGACCGAGGCAAAGGGCATCCCAGGAGAGGAATGTCTGGCAGATCGTTTCTGCCGTTGATCGTTTCATGCGGCAAACAACTCTAGCTGGTTGTCTGTGTCGTCCGCTGGAGCATCGGTGGCGATGATGCCGGCGCTGGTGCTCTGCTTGGCGTCATGGTCCGCCTTGCTGATGAAGCTCGGGTGCGCCTTGATCTGTTCCAGAGTGTCGATCGGGCCGCACTCGCGCAGAGTGGTCAGGTGCATGTTGTAGTTCTGGTACTGCGCCAGGTGCGACTGGTAACCAGGGCGTGCTCGGATGATGCCCTCGCGAACGAGGAAGCCAAGCTCTGCGTTGTGTGTTGCGTCGCGGGTTGCGTCCGCAAAGTCCATCGCGTACCACCACCAAAAATCTTCCAGTTCAATTTCGTGCATGTCGGACAGGTCCGCTTCAACGGCTTCTGACGTTGCCATGGTGTCGTGGGCAACGCCCTTGTTGGACACGTACATGGCGCGATCGCCGTTGTCGTCCAGCATGATGCTCGGGGAGCAGGGGGTTTCTGTGCCGATCAGGTCGCGCACGTTGTCACGGTACGCATCCACCGCCAGCCCTTCGTCGGAGAACCCGCTGTCGAGGTAGCCGAAGGTTTTGCCCATCATCTTGCGGTCAGCGCTTGCTTCCAGTGCCGCCAGCTCTTCGTCAGTCGGTAGTTCCCAGCGCTGGCCTTGCAGGAGCGCTTCACGGATGCGGGGCATTTCACCAACGCGCTGGATTCCGTAACGCGACCACTGGAAGGCGATCATGAATAGTTGCTCGTCGGTCAGCAGGCGTGGGAAGCGGCGACCTTCAAAGGCTGTCAGCTTTTCACGCTTCAGCGTCTTTGTTGTGCCCTCGGGCATGGCGTCGATCTTTGCCCACTGCGCATCCGCGTACTCATCTTCGCGGATATCCAGGGTCATCACCCATTGGGCCAGCTTGCGAGTCCATTCGGCGCTGTAGGCATTGGAAAATACGCGGATCTTTCCAGAATCATCAGCGACCTTTGAGATGAAGTTACGGTTCTCCGGAACGTAGTGGCCAGCACGGATGGTGCGAGACAGGCGGGCTAGGGGCTCGTAGTGCGGGTAAGTCCGAAGCAGGTTGTTCATGGCCGAATCGTCTGTCACTTTCTGGCAGATGAAGCAGCCACCACGAGCCGATCCGCAAGGGCTTTTGCTTTGCGCCTTCGAGGTGCTGGCGGTCAGGAAGTCGGTACCACAGGTTTCTTCGCCCATTGCCTCGTAGAAGCCGATCAGGGGGTCAGTGTTGATGGCTTCGAATCCCCTGGTCTTTGCGCCGGTGTTGAGGAACGTCCAGACATCTCCGGTGGTGAAATGCATGATCGGCGCCATCAGACCGGAACCGTCATCCTGGGTAACCGGTTTGTCGGCGCGTTCCTTTCTGGCTTTGATGTTTTCGGCGCGTTCGGTGGACTCGCTCAGGCGTACACCAGTGAAGTTCAGGATGTTGTGGGCACCGCCAACTTCCTTGGCCAGTTTGCGCTTCATCTTGTGAGCGGGATCGAGCTTGAGCTGGATTGAGCAGGTGTTTGACGAGCCAGGCATGGACGCTACACCGCGCATGCCAATCATGGTGACAAGGTAGGCAGAGGCCGCGTCAGGCGACACCCACAGTTGATCGAAGTCCAGTCCCTGTTCGCGGGCATAGTCGGCCACGCGGTCAGACATGGTTTTGGCGAGCATGGTCTGAGCAGGAATCTCTACACCGGTATCTGAGGTTACAGCGCGGACAACAGGGCTTGTGCCAGTCTCAACCTTGATCTGGCGAGCCGCTTCAATGGTGAGCAGGACCGTCGTCATGGAGTCCTTACCTTGTGAAGTGGCAATCGTTGTTATCTGGTAGCCAGCCATGGCGACTTTGATGTTGTCGATAACACTCTGGCAGCGATCCGCAAAGGACTCGGTAACCGAAGTGGATGCACTTGGGGTCCAGGTCTGTGTATCGGTTTGCGCGTTGGTGATAGCGTCGAACATCGTTTTCTCCTTGGGTCGCCGGCTGGCGGATATTTCTTTTTGTGGGCGGCGGTTGCCTGCCCTGATCTCTTAATACACAGTGTAGGCGTTACGCCTATTATATGCAAGGAAATCAGAAACTTTTTTTACTCGATTGTGGCGAGGCCTTTGTGTGCCTGGCATGCCAAGCGCCCATGCATATCGCTAAGGTAGAAGCCCGGATTATCAATACGTCGAGGCATTTCGCCATCCTGATAAATCAGAACCGGCTCGACGGACATTCTGTATCGATTGAAACCATGCACCCAGGGGGCTCGGAAATAACCATTGCCTTCGTCGTCTGCAGAGACGGCCTGTCCAGCATGGCGTTGCCAGAAAGGCACGCGCCGGGCGTTCTTGCCATCCACTGATGAAAGAATTCCTTCGATCCAGGGGTCGGGGCCACTTACTTGAAGAAAGGCATAGAGCGCCTGATCCACAAGCCAGCTATTCAGGCCTGTTCCTTCGAGGTCACCGTCGTTGGTGATATCGGTGATCCGGGCAATATTGCTGCGAGCAATATCGGACGATATGTAAAGGATTTCACCGGAGGTTGAGAGAGGATCAATGTCACGCAGATCGGTTCGATCGTGACTACAACCCATTGCCATTTGTGGGAGTTGGCGGTTGGCGATGAACGTCCAGCCAACCGGTGTTGCTATCACCGTGGTTTTGATCAATGCGATATCTCGAAGCTGGGTTCGATCCGCCAGCACTGCTTCCTTTAGTGTCTGCTGCTCGGGGTTGTACTGAAATGCCCCAAAGTCATCCTGACTGACAATAAGATGGGTTCGTGTCAGCGTCTTTTTGTCGGTCACTGTTTTACTCCTTAAAAGTTTGGCTTGTATTCAAAGCCTTTTGAGGCTTCGCTGTCGCTGAAGGTATCGATCTGCGACTCCCTGTTCAGAATGCCGTTGACCATGTTGGCCGGGAAATTCTGGATGCCATTATTAAACTGCTCGACGTTGTAGTTGAAAATCCGGATCGCGGCGCCGATGTGTTCCTGCTGCTCGGTGATTTCGCGCATCAGGTTGTTGAATAGCTCGGACGCTTTGAGCTCCGGATAAGCCTCGACGCTTACGCGGATACCAGAAAGAACACTTTCGGATAGCCGCTCAACTTCCTGGAGCTTTGTCGCGTCTGGGGTGTCAGTGGAGAGCTTGTTCAGTTCTGTTCGAAGCTGGGTGATCTTCGTCTGCAGGCCTTCCTCAAACGTGCTGTACTGGTTAACCGCCTTTTCCAGTTCCGGGATGATCTTGTTCTTCTGGCGCTCCATGGTGGTGACATCGGCCCAGGCACGCTTGACGGCGTTTTTGCGATTGATGATCGCGTTGTAGGTCACAATGACGAAGAGGGCGATAATGCCGCCGGCGACCAGTGCAATGATGCTTTTCGTTTCCATGATGTTTCTCCTGAGAGTTAGGCTGTTAGGCAGTTTGGCGTGAAAAATTGGAATCGCTGTAGCGAAGCAGGGTGTGTGCAAGCTCCGTCAGTTTGTCCAGCTTGGGCATGCTGACGTTTGCCCGGATGAATCGGTCAAAACCTTCCGGCGAGAACCGCGGATTGGTCTCTTTGGTTAGCTTCTGTATCGATTCAACAACGTGGTAATCCCCGCAGCCGAGACACATCCTCCGATCCATGGTGATTTCAACGGTGAGGCCGGGAATGTTTCGCGCAGCTTCGGATAGGGCAAGAACGGTTCCCGGCTTCAGGAAGCGGGCAAGCCCCATTTCATCGTTACCACGACAATGAAACCGCCTATCAAACTCGATAGATGAGGGCTTGTAAGAGCTGTGGTAAAAGGTTTCTTCAAAGGATTCGCACAGATGAATACCTTTTGCATACGGAAAATCGAGGATGATGCCGCTGCGGTCGTAGTGGTGGTATTCGGTCTTGGTTTCCGTGCGTTTTTCAGTGTGGTTGTATTCGGTTGTCGTTTCCTGGTCGACGTAGTGAAGACGGTACGCCTGGTAAGCGAACTGGTGTTCATTGCCGGTATACTGTCCTTCGTAACAATCGTTCATATAGCGCTCGTGATTGCCACGCTGTAACTCGCCAAATTGTCCGATCGCGGGATCAACCACACTGTCATCGATTTCATGCAATCCGTACTGAACCAGGCTGGCCTTGTGCATGAGAGTATTGCATAGCCGGGTAATCAATCCGTTTTTCCGTGACGCGATGATAAAGAGAACCAGAGCAATAATTCCAAGCAGAGACGCCAGTGTCAGTCCGGCGAAACCGGACTCCCAGCCAATTTCGTTGCCAAGTGAACGGATCCACTGAGGGTGAGGGCGGGAGTTGAAAACGATGACCGTCAGGCCGATGGCCACGGACGCGAATAAAGACGCAAAGAAGTACAGCTTGCCGAGGTTGAATTTGATTGGGCTACCGAATAGGGCCATAGACCCGGATACGCGGTGCAGATCCTCCGGTGTCTCTGCCTTGCTGGCCTCCGATTGCCACTGAAGGATTCGTTTTTTGAGTTGCTTGTTGTAGCTCATGGTTTCCTGCCCTTCACGCTGCTTTTTCGTCGAATGATTCGGTTACGGCATCGATCAATTTCCAGTAGCTGCGAAGTACGCTGGGTTCTAAACCGGTAATGTAAGCGCGGGTCGCAACCTCTGTGGCCCAGGGGCCCCATTCGCTGACCAGATAATCCAGAACAATCTGATGACGAGCGGCGCAGATATCCAGCCAGGGGCGGGCGTTACACATTGCCTCGGCCTTGCTTTCGTCCTGCTCATCGAGTGGATCGGTCAAATCCACCAGGCGTTCCACCATATTGGTGATCGGGCCTTCGATAATCTCTTTCCGGATGGCCGTTATGATCTCATTTTCACCGACGGCTGCACGGTGCATAACCGCATCGCAGGTAACTTTCGCGTCTGGCCATACTTCGCTCAGATGGGTCAGATAGTTCGCCAGATTCTTGCGGTTTTCGCTAAGCCCCAGCAGGTGCACGCGACAGGGAATGTCGCAACCCAAATTTTTCAGGTCTTTTAGGTGTTCAGCGGGGAATGCCTTGGCCTTGCAGGGAATGGCGATACCATCGACGCGCGAGTGACCCAGAGCCGCGACAGCGGCCTTAATGTAGAGCGAAGGTGTCAGGTCGCCACGCTGGATCGGCAGTAGGCGTTCATGGTGCGGGCCAATAGCCGCCTGAATCTTTGCACCCCACTCCCGTAGAGCGGCCAGAGAGTCCGACTGAGAGCCCACAGCATCAGGAAGGATGAATGTTACCTTTGCCTGTGTGGGGTTTTCAGACGCGGCCTGTGACACGGCGCGATACATTTCCTCTACCTTGGTCCACGGCATTGCATCGAAGTCTTCACGGTATAGAAAGGCACCACTGTCCATCAGAACCGTTCCGCCAGCGCGCAGGTAATTACACACTCGAGTCAGGCGTTCATCACCAATTTCTACTGCGGTTACGCACACCGGATGATTGATAGAGGTATAGGCTCTCCAGTAAGCGGGAGAGAGAACACCGGAAGCGTAGTGGGTTACCTGTCCTTCCAGGGACGCCGCCAAGTCCTCTTCGAACAGCGAGCTTGCCTTATTTGCCGTTTTGACATCTTTATTTGATAGCCGAACCGTCAATTTTTTGTTTCTTTTCTCGCGTAAAACCATCATCAAGTCGTCGTGAAAGAACAGGTGCTCCGACTTTCTTAGGATCAGCGGTGTGTTGGCGATCATCTTCATCTTAGCCTCATTCTGGCGGGCCTGATTAGCCATTCTTCGATGCTTAGAAAGCGCATCAATACAAGTCTCATCCAGAAATAAGGAGGTCTGGCTGACGGTATCCTGGGTAATTCTGGCATTTGTCATTTCACTACTCTTCTTTGTTTGCCGGTTGGCTTTTTTTTGGGTTGCTATTGCGAAACCCGATGATACAATAATAGGCGTAACGCCTACTTATTGCAAGCGCGAAGTTCGCTGAAACTTTACAGTACAGGGGTGTATTCGGGGTCTGGTGCGCCAATACACGCCCAAATGCTTTAATCTGTAGGTTCTGAAGTAACTCATAGGAAAAGAGACTGAATCATGAGCAGTAATCAGAGCAGACATATCGGAAAAGCGAAGCTGGCGGTCGCTATGGCAAGCGGCCTGGTGCTGGCGGGTTGTTTTGGCCCGGACTACCCCACAGAGGGGAGGCTGAATACCCAAGAAGTGACAGACAGGGCGAAAGTGGTCGATGTTCGCGGCCATGTTTATGGCGTTAAAGAAGGCACTGTTGACCTGCTCAACGTCTTTGAGACCGATCGTAAAGCTCTGTACCAGTATCAGTATGACGTCTGGAACGCTGTCATTGCCGGTGAAGAAGTGCCAAATGTCTCGGTGGGGTATCCGCATAACTCTGAATTCGACATCGATCAGTACATGGCACTCAATCTTGAGGGTGCGAAGAAGCTCAAAGCGGACGTTACAGCGGCTGTCGAGGAAGAGCGGGAAGCGGCAAAAACGCTGCTGATAGAAAAAAAGGAAGAGCTGGGAGAGGTTGAGCAGTCTCGTGAGGCTTACAGTGCAGCGATTGAGGATGAACAGTCGAAATATCAAGCCGTCAAAACACAGTTGGATGGAGCGATCAGCGCCTATCAGTCTGAAATTGCCAGCATGAAGACTGAGTTCAGCCAGCTTCTTACGGACTTTGAAGGTTACAGCGGCACTTACCAGCGCAACCCGCTCGGCTCCTACCAGGTGATGACGTTTAAAGGGCAGCCGCCAGCAACATGCCCGGACAAACGGTTCCATCTGGAAATTGATGTTCTGGATGAGCGTGAAGAATGCGTCCTTATCAGGCTGGGTAACGATCTGTACCCGATCCAGGACAAGATTTCGGACCTGTTGTCACCGTATTACGTAAAGATGAAAAACCTTGAAGAAAAGCTTGGTGACAAGGGTGGTTGGGGCTCAGACTCTTCCGGTCTGTATGCTGCACTTGAAAACGCCGAGGACGCGCTGAAGCAGGCCGCTGGAAAGGCGGCTGAAGAGCACGGTACCGAACGCGAACTCAACTACAAAGAACGCCGGGCTAAAGCGGCGGTGGAAATTGCTGAGCAGAAAGTGACCGAGGTTTCTCAGGATGCTTACCTGCAGGGCAGGCTTGAGCAGAACGATGATGCGTTTGAAGGCGTGAATGAGTTGGTTGACGTGTTCATCGAATCTGCAGAATCGGATCTTCTTAGCAGGATCGTTCAGGACGTACCGGTAGCCTTTTTTGAAGAAGGGGAAACCGGAACCTTTGAAGGGTTGTCCGGTGGCTACGAGGCCGTCATCTATATGGGCGTTATCGTTGCTGAAAAGAACGGCAGCCGCGATGGCCAAGAGCTGGTTATCAAGTCTGACCTGACCGATAAAGCAGTCTTGGAGGCTGATGAACTGGTTCTGGATGTGGACAAGCGAGCCGTTCTGGATGCGCGCTATCTCGATCTGGATGACCAGGAAGAAGTGAACGAAAAGCTGCTTGAGATTGTGGGTGACATTCACGAAGCGCGGGAAGACAGTAAAGGCTAACCGAAAAGGATAAATGCTGAAGGCCCTGTCGATTGATGGGGCCTTTTTTTTGGCCAAAAAAAACCCAGGACGAACCGGGGAGTAAAATAAACAAGACTGATATCAATGACAGGTCACGACTGACACGTTGCCTGTGTCAACTATCTACGTGCCAATATAGAACTGGACTTCCGATGGGACGTTTCTTTCCCATTACGCTGCCATTTTGCCAGCTTCTTGAGCCGTACCGTGTCCTCTTTAACCAGCTTTGTCCGATTAAGGCGCTTCATTTCACGGATATAATCATTGACCGCCCGGGGCTGGCCGATCTCCCGTTTTTCAGCCTTGAAGGTGTCATAGCTGATTTCTTCCAGGCAAGAGAGTGCAAAGTAAGCCGGCGCCAGCATGATACCGGCCATGACAATCAAAACAGCGCCGGTTGCCGAGGGAAGGGTACCACCTAACATTTCAATGCCTTCGGCGGATCCGGCGCCAATGAATGAGAGTACGCCTGCCGTGAAAAACATCACCGAAGGCAATACCAGGAAGAGCAGTGTTTTGTTTTTCGCGGTTTTTATTTCTGCGTCAGACCGCGGGTAAAGAACATTGAGATTCATAAATCACCTTTAGGGTCGTTTGAATTAAGACATTGAAAGCAGTTCGTCGTCGCCGGCCGGAATATCCAAGCGGTCCATTTCGGCCCCATAATCCCAGTCGACGAATGTCAGGCAGGTAGCAAGGCCTCGCGGTGAGAGCCTTGAGTTGGCTGGTTCATCCGTCAGCAGGTCTTCTACGGAAGGCTTGCCTTCAGACCAGGCATCCAGGTTTGTCAGAACGTGATCACTATCATCAGGCATCATTCCTTCGTTTTCCGGGTCGTTCAGACATTCTTCCAGGGGTGTTGGAAGACCTACCTGTTCAGCAATGATCTGGTGGCCATCGATTAAGAGTTCGGTTATTTGGTCCAGCGTTTCCTGCTCAATTTCGCCGGGAAGAATTGCAACAGCATGAGCTTTGAGGCTTTCACTGGTATACGTCAGGTCAATACGGGTGTTTTTCGGTGGCCGCTGCACCTGGACTTCTTGCTCACGATCAACCAATGAAGGCGGAAGGAGCGCCGGCGTCAGATCGGATGCCCGTGAAAGCGGCAAACGATTGTCGACGTTCATGTGTTTGGTCACATCCATCTTACGAAGTGGTACCAGATCATCATCGAATTGACTCAACGCCAGGGCTTGCGCCTTGTGATACACCGACGCCATGTTTGCGTTTTCTGTGGGGGTGGCGCCGGGTGTTGATGAATGGGCTGCCATGAAAACAGTGTTCTGGCCGTTTTCAAGCGTTTGTGCCCGGGAAACCAATAGATAGTTGTTGGTGACCAGATGATAGGGCTCAACCTCGTTACCCATACCCTCAAGGTCTTCCAGGTCATGTGGAATATCGGTCAACCGGTTCTGATGCTGCTGGAGCGCTTCGTTCATGGTGAACTGGTGCGCTTCGGACAACTTTGTGGTGTAGCCCTGATGACCTTCTCGCCAGAACAGGGCTTTTCCGTCTGCAGTGTCTCGAGAGTCCTGAAGAACGTAACGATCGGATTTAAGTTCGGGCTGCTTTGTAGATGTCATGGTGACCTCATGCCTTTATGTTCTGGCGGCCGTTTATCGATCGGCTCACCGTTTATTTCATAGGCAACAGTCTATACGACAAAAATGGCACGGAAACCCGGTATACCCTCTCTTGTACGGTAAACCGGACTCTCCGTTAGCCTCCCTTCAGCTTTTGCATTTTCGGCACGCTGAGACAACGCCCTGCAGACTCTCACTTTTCCGCCAGCGGTTCACGCCAAGATTGTAATCCGCCTCAATGGTGTCGCCCTGATGGAAAGAGGGGGATTCGCCGGGTTCAAGTGCGCGGAACCAGACCAGCTCAAAGGTTGGCGCGTCATAGGGTGCCCCAATGTCCTTTGCAATGATCTTGATGTGCTGCTCCTTCATCACAAACCGCTTAACCACTTTGAATCGTCCCCGGAACGTAGGCTCTGGGAATTGCTGACCCCAGGGCTGTGATTCAATCCAGTTAGCAAGCTGCAAAGTCCGGCTGTCCCGATTCAGGTCACCGTCATGCCAGCTCTGATTCTCAAGTGGCGCAACGCGCAGTTGGTGAGCCACAGCCCTTTCGAAGAGTTCTTGGAAGCGGGGCAGGTCAGTCTTTTTCAAAGAAAGGCCAGCCGCACGAGCATGACCGCCAAACTGCCATTCCAGTTCCGGTGCCCACGCATCAATTAACGCAAGGGTATCCCGCAAGTGAACATTTTCGGATCGGCCAGAGCCTTTTAGGGTGTCACTGGTGGAGCCGTCACTGGGGTCGTTATCAGGGGAGAAACAGATAACCGCCCCTTTGGTAGCCTCCTTGATGCGGGACGCGACCAGCCCAACAACGCCGGCGTGCCAGGTCGGATCAAACAAGGTAACTGCAGGTTGATCGTTGCTGGCGGTCTTCCAGTCGTCGGCAAGTTCATCCATCAGCCGGTTGGCCTCGCTTTCCATGCCGCTCTGAATGGTCTTCCGCTCAGAGTTCGCCTTGTTGCAATGACTGGCTTCCAGGTCGGCCATAATCCGGGTATCCGCCAGCAAACACGCCAAACCCGCCAGCGGTTCTTCTAGTCGGCCAACAGCGTTGATCTGGGGCGCCACTTTAAAGGCAAGGTCTGCCGAAGTGATTGGTGCTTGCGCGCCCGCCAGCTCCAACAGCTTACGAACGCCATAACTCAGGTAACCCTGTTGGTGGGATTCACGGGGGTTCAGTTTCCAGCCATGGTTAATTCGGGCCAGCCCCTGGGCAACCAGAAGACGGTTGTTTTGATCAATGGGAACCACATCACCGATAGTTGCGATAGCAAGAAACTCGGAAAGCCGATTGATCTGGGTTTCGCGAAGATTCTCTTTCAGGTGATCCGGTGCCAGCTTCGCCAGCGCTCTGCGGGTCAGCAACAACAAATAGAACACCACGCCGGCACCGCACAAAGCCTTCGATGGAAACGGGCAATCAGACTGGTTCGGATTCACGATCGCATAGGCCGAGGGCAGGGTATCGCCCGGCTGGTGATGATCGGTGACGATGGTTGCTGGCGGTGAAGGCCAGCCATTCATCATCTCGATAGCGTCGTGTGAGCTGATGCCGTTATCGATGGTGACAACCACATCGGGTAATAGCGCATGAATTCGCCGGTTGGCCAAAGCAGGCTTGAGGCCGTATCCGTCACGAAAGCGATCAGGGATAACCGTTTTCAGCCGGGGTGTGCGATTGAGTGATTCCGCAAGCATGGTAACGCCACGCTCAAAGATCGCCGCACCACAAGCTCCATCGGCATCAAAGTCTGCAACAGCAATAATGGTCTGGTTATAAAGGATGGCCTTGGCAAGCCGCGTTGCCGCTCTCTCTCCATCTTTCAGCAATCCGGGATCAACAATGTCTTGGGGTCGCCTGGACTCAGGGAATGTGGCACCGCGAGTCTGATAGATTGCCTGCTTCAAAGAATGAAGCGCTCTATCTGGCGCTGCCGCGCTCTGGGCTTTAGGGGCTTGAGCCATCGCTGCATACGCTTGATGAACACCGGATACGGAATTACTGCTTGGGCTGGCGGATGCCATGTTGTGTCTCCACACAGAAGGTATTGGTTAATACTATAAAACAGTATGACTACCATTTGCCCATTTATCAAATAGATTATCTCTATTTGTACTTAATGGGACTGTTTTTTAACAACGGGGAGGACGAACTAAACCCTGCTCATACCTATTACGGATTGCCTTGGGGGCTTCCAGAGCCTTTCTGGCGGCGGATATCACTCTATTAAAAAGGACTTTCTTTTTATAGATTGCAATGCCGTTTTTATATGCGTTTATTTGATTAAAAAACAGTCATTTCAGGGATTTAAGGGGTTTCTCCAAAGGGTCTATCGGGGTTTTGCGCGGTTCCTTCCACTAGCACGGTGGTACATTGGTACTACCTTTTGCGAACCGTTCGGATAGCTCCGGTTCACACATTCTTTAATGCCAGGCAGTGAGATTATCTTCGATGCATAGTTATAACCGCGTGTCCGCCAGCAACGACGGGAGTATTTCAGAGCCGCCTCCTGAAAGTAATTTTGTGCGCTCATCTTTTTTGAATCAGGTTGGCCTTTCCATGGATCGGTACAACTCAATCGATTGGTACTGGTGTTATTTTGCAAATCTAACACTGGAAACCCCCAAGGCAATCCTTAATAGGCATCTGGATACGGTAGATCCCGCTTCGATTCACTCGGAAGGCCTGAGTGGTGAATCGGCCATTCTGATGCGGCCGAGTGCCAGCGACGATGAGAAAATCTACGGCGAATGGCTGATCGTTGAAAAGCGTGCCGTTGCGAATGACGAAATCTCTGACCTGGTGGTAATGGATATCCCATCTTCGGCTTGCCGATCTGATCGGTACCAGAAATTCCTGTCTACGTTTCGATCCATTATCGAGTCAACTGATCTGGCCAGGAACAAACGGGAGCGCCTGTCGGTTTGGTTGGATTATGAGACCTGGACGGATGTGCTTGTCTGGTGGAAAGGGCGCGATGGGTTTTTGGATTGGGTCACTCCCACATTTCTAGGTCATCTGAAGACCCAGGGCGTACCGGTCAAAATCATCCAGCAACTGGATGCATTGGGTATTGATAACCGGCTGGCCCTTACGCGATTGATCAACGGCAAACTTGGCCTCACGCTTGAAGACGATATTGCAGAGGTTACACCGCCAATCCGAAAGATTTTGGAAATGTTCGCCGTGCGAGAGCACCTAATGGAAATCATCGATTCCGGCGACGAGAGCATCATCGAGAAGGACAACCTGAACCTCATTCTCAGCCAGATCGAAGATCCATTCATCCAGGCAATCTACTAATTCAACTCTGCAAGATACCCGGTCAGTCATTGCTTTGATGACCGGGCCCTATCCGAACTGTTCCATATTCATTTGATCGAAATCGATTATGCCGGGGATTTCCGGCGCGTTCTCATTCTGCTGGCGGGTGACTGCGTGGCTTTCGTAGCGCGTGATGCTGGCGGTCTGGTTTGTGGATTGTTTTTCGGTTTTGAAGGCGGTACCACCAGGCAGTCGCGATTCAAAGAATATCCCTGCTTTATGTATTGGCGACTCAAAACAATGTCGGTTGGCTTTAACAAGTTCTTGCTCACAAGCCAGCGAAGATTGGTCGCCCAGAAAAGTCCATCAAGATGCTGCTTGCGCTGGTGAATCGATTTTCTGACAACCTTCAGGGTCAAGTCTCGGGAATGCTGGTTGTGCAGGGCCATCCGTTGGATCGACTTTTCAACCTCCCGCTTCCTGGAAGGCTCTGGAACATGGTGGCAAGGAATCGGGTCGGCAAGTGTTAGAGGGCCAAGGCAGTCATCACACACACAGGCAAGCCCCAGAATCTCACGGACTCCCATTCTTTTATGGGTGTTTGGGTGAGGCGTGTGCAACCAGGTGGCAAACACATTCGGGGATATCCGGCGCTCCTTCTTATTCATTTTGGCATGCCCACACACCTGACACCGGCCACCAAATTGTGCGGTAACGGCACCCCGAATCTTTCGGAACGTGGTAGTCGATAACGATGCGCTTAGGGCGTCCGTCGGACAGTTTTTCGGGGTAGGGAATAGGCGCAACTTAACTGGTGTCTTGCGGTACCGCCATGGAAGAGATTGGTTAAGCTCTTTGTGCTTCCAGATCTCTTCGATATCACTGTCCATGACAAACGTGCTCGTATAACCGCGGCCATCCGCCTCTGATTCCTGGCTGACCAGTTGAGGGAATGCCTGCACAAGTTGGCTGGCCTTTCTACGGCTAACGGGCAGGTAGATCATCGTGGACAAAGGATTTACTCAGGCTTTTAGTGCATAAGGTAAGAAACCATTTTACAGCTAAAAAAGACGAGTAAATGCCGCATACCCACCTTTCCGCAAAGGCTGTCAGCCTGAACTCATTGGCAGGCCTAGAGATCGAACACTTTTACCTGACCACACTTTTCAATGCCGCTATTGAGGCTTGCTAAGAGTTTGGGCTGGTCATCGTCAACATAGATGCCGCCGAATAGAGGCAAGGAGGGCCTTACAAATAAGGATCGCTTATGGTGCATATCGAGAAACCGAAAGGAAGGCTCCGTAGTCAATAGTGCTTCAACCCGGCCGGCTTCAAGAAGGTCGAAGGCTTGATGCCAGGATTTGGCTGGAAATTTAGAACCGGCGATACCCTGTTCATTCAACATAGTCAGGTTTCTGGACCCCCTTAAATAGACCCAGCGGATATCCGGATCGTCCAGCCTGAAGCCCGTATGCAGTGTGGTCACAAAAAGCCAACGACTTTCTATGACAGGCAGGGACAAAGAAGCGAAGTCGTCTCGGCCTTTTTCCTGAACAAAGGGAAATCCTGCGTCGATCCTGCCGTGCTCAAGTTCATAAAGAACTCGAGACTGAGGAAGTTGAACGATCTCATACTCAATCCCTGATGCATCAAGCGCACACTGGAAATACGGCTGAGCCGGTGCGTAGGACTCGCTGATTGCTACCGTACAAGGCTCCGAATGTACGGCTTGGCTAGCGACAATGGCAGCGCCTGCAACCATAAGCTGTGTTCGTTTGAGGATTGCGTTCAAGAAGTGCCTCACAAAATTTGGGGTTTGAAGCGGCGTGATTTGCGTAGTGTAAATACAAATCACGCTGACAAACGCTGTCTACCCTAATCCTTGCCCCAACTTCCAATCAAAACTTAGGTTGGCAAATTATCCGTTGTCGGCATAACCACCGTGAGTCGCATAAAAAGGGCGAACCTTCAGGGCAACAGAACAGGCTGGATTATCTGGCTTTCCCCCTTCCTTACGAACGGCTCGCTCCCAGCTATCAGCTTTGATCAACTTCAAATTATGACCAGAACCTATCTGCCATAACCCTTCGGCTTTCCGGTAATGCTGCTGGGTTGGATTATCTGAGGTGCAAGGTTTACCAGAAAGAGGGCACTTACCCGCAGAAGCTGAAATGGTCAGCGGATCCTCCAAACTTATTGGGTCGTTATCCAGGCAACTACTACAGGGAAACCTGAGAGTGATATCGGCTGGCCACCCCTCAATATTGTCAGGTGGGCCTTCACTGGCTGGCGGATCTTCCAGAGCATCGAACAAATCAAGATTAGCGTCGTAATCTGGGCGCCCGGGACCGAAAGGTAGTCGTTTTTTCATGGTGTTCAGAGAATCCGTGCGTTAAGTCGATGGCGTATCGAGAGCATCAAGGCTTTCAACATCAACTTGTTTCTTGGAATCGGTGAACTCTTTCAGGGTATCTCGCACCCGTATTTCGGCTTCTTCGCTGATCTTGGCCAGTGGGTACCGGGTTCCTCTCTCCTGATAAATGTCGCCTTGGGCATACCAACGCAGATTAACTATGGTTGTGTGACCCAGGGCGCCGGCAACTGCTCGTTTCGATCGGTTATCCCGTAACGATTCAACGGCAAACATTTTCCGACCAGAGCCAAGGTCCAGGCCCGGGAGCAGGCTTTCTTCTTTGTCGTTTCGGACAGCCAAGGCGGCAATTTTCCGGAGACTGGTGGAGAGGTGGCCAAACTGATGTGACGTTAAATTCCTGCCTACCTCAATGGCGGCCCGAAGCACGTTTAAATGGGGAGCCGCGAAATCCTGCAGTATCAGCTCGCGTGGTTCAGGGTCTGTTTTCTTGGTCTTTGCGGTTTGCACGATCAGCTTCGCCGGAAGACCTTTTTTATCATTGGCCTCGACCAGCTCGCAGGTAGGCCATTCGGTTGACCGAAGGCCAGTCATCAAAGTGGCACTGAAAACGAGAAAGGCGTTCTTCATATTCTCTGTGGTGCCAGGCCGCTCATTTACGGCTGTTTTCATTCGCTTCAGGAAATCCTCGTCGACCATCCGGCTAATCGCGGCTTTGGTGGATTTATCCTTCACGATGTTCCGGGTATCCAGAAGGACTCGCTCGGCCTCTTCTTCCAGGGTGGATAACCGGGAGTATTTCTCGGCCATTGCCCTGATGCGACGAAGCTCCCACCGTTGAGTGTCGTTGGAGGCTTTGTTGTCTCTGCTTTCAAGCCACTCCACAAACGCTTTCTGGACTTCCGGGTGCTCAATCAGGGTATCCGTGAATCTCTCTGCAACGAAGGTTCTCAGAAGCTGTCTGCAGCGGACTTCCTCTTTCTCTAGGTCAATCTCCGGAGCCAGTCTGTTCAGGGAAATCTCAATTTTCATGCTATTGATACCAGTTATTTTAAAACACAGTTATGCGTTATGGTCTTTAGATACACTTAATAGCTGACGCATTTTGATAATGATTATTTTAAAACACGAACACCAATAATTTAAGGATAAAACCCATTTCTTTTAAGGCACTCTTTTTTGTACGTCGAATCTACCTGTGGTGAACAAGGTTTGACCAATATCATGACCTCCGATTCGTTAACCATTGCCTCGTTTTTCATTCTTGAGAAGAGGGGAGGGCGCTTCTCTGGGGGCTAAAATTTCCGTGAGTCCAGGCGTATTCGATCCGACGAGTTC
>Ga0306899_1000481_pt1 | contig 20138 bp, 19 predicted proteins | sample AntRauMFilla3764_FD_190407 | JGI IMG/M metagenome (GOLD analysis project Ga0306899, IMG submission 190407) | Saline lake microbial communities from Rauer Islands, Antarctica - Metagenome Filla 3 #764 (v2) (version 2) | ecosystem: Environmental > Aquatic > Non-marine Saline and Alkaline > Saline ... | reverse complement strand
CCACTTGGATCGACAGGCGTCACTTACTTTTTCGCAGGGGCCGTAGGTTGTAACCTGGGTTTTGATACCAGCAAACTCGAGGATGCCGTACTGGATTTCATTAGTATAGTCACCAAACCGCCACCAAGTCTTGAACGGGCTGTGTGAGCCAGATAGCACGTACACGCGTGCGGTCTTGCCAGTGAGATGAGCTTCGACTCGCTTGGTTTGCTTGTTGAAATTAAAGGCAAAACCTGGCAACCAAGCGCGGTCAAATAGCCCTTTGAGGCTAGCTGGCATGGTGCACCACCAGTTTGGGTAGCCGATCACTAGGTGGTCGCACTCGGTGATAGCGTCTTGCAATTCGAGCAAATCTGGTTCCAGCTGCTGGATTTCCTTGTACCCCTTGTGCAAAATGGGGTCAAAGTTCATGTCGCCAATATTATAGCGCTTAACCTCATGCCCCGCATCTTCGGCTGCAGCTTGGTAATGATCTAGTAGTGCACCAGTAAAACTATCCGAATCAGGATTACCACATAGCACTACTATTTTTTTGGGTTCTTTCATATAAACGTATTGTACGTCACTATGGTGGTGTATCTATTTAGGCCTGTTGATTACAAATCGATGCCAGCATGATTTAAAAAAATCACCCGCACTTGGGTGATTGGCTTTTCTTTGCTGATTGTATTCTTTGGGGCGGTCTCCACTCATTGTTGCAGAGAATTCGATTTGCCTCAGCCTGTTGCGGAGCTTCAGCAAATAGGGACACGACATAGATGTGGTTAAGGTGAACTTTCCCAAGTGTGTCATCCACGTTCTTCCAGCGCGTAAGAATTTCTGCAGCCGCCAGTTTGCGCTCTTTGTTGTTTCCGTTTTTGAGAACCTTCAGGACTCTTCTCATTTCGATGTACTTCACGGCTCGTTTCCTTTCGCTTTCTTTCTATAATAAGGAATAGCAAAAGATTGTTGTGTCGTCAAATATTGAACATAGCAAAGGCCGGCCCTATGGGCCGGCCTTTTATACTTTTACTCACTTCCTAATGTAATTACTGACGAATGGTGCCGTTGGGATTAAACTGACCAGTTTGCTGGCCACCCATCATTCCAGCTAGCTTCTCTTTCATTTCGGGACTCATGACTTCCATAATTTCTGTTTTGTACTTGGGAAGTACTTTCATGGCGGCTGCCATTTGGTTATTGCCATTGCTTTTAAGTTCGGCTTGCATTTCGTTTGCGATCTTTTGGAACATTTCTGGTTTTTTCTCCATCATTTCCATGATCATTTGCTGTTGATCCTCTGGTACATTCTTCATCTGCGATTGAAGCACCTTCTTCATCGCCATATTCTTTAATTTTCCAAACATATGCGCATGATTCTACCATAGAAATAAAATGCGCACAGATGCGTACTAGTATGGACAAAACACAATTTATGTGGTAATTTTCGGCGATTAATTTAGACTATAATATGAACTTAACAAACAGCACTCGTATGTGGATGGATCGAAAGCCGGTACGGCTTGTTCTGTTAGCCCTGACTGTAGCTGCAATTTTGGCGGTAATTTATGGCCTTGGTGCTAGTGAAGCTGAAGAAGTCGCTGAAGCGTCTGTACCAGTGGTGACCGTGACAACTGCTACCCAGTATGCTGGTAACAGTACAATTAACTTAATCGGTACTGTTCGGGCTTTTTCTGAAGCCGCCGTAACCACCGAGACCGCCGGTCGGGTAACTGGTGTGCGAGTTGGTCTTGGAGATTCAGTTGCCGCCGGACAGATTATCGCTACTATCGAGAATGCCAGTCAGCAAGCCGCTGTACTACAAGCTGAGGGGTCATATGATGCTGCCCTGGCAAGTCTTGAACAGAGTCAGTTTGGAAACGCTCAGAGTCAAGTTGGGGTTGCGGAAGCCGAAACTCGCTTGAATGTCGCGCAAAATAGCGCTGTTTCGATCAGTAAAACTGCATATTCAACCGTCGAGGGAATTATATATAATAATATTGACCAGTTTTTCACAAACCCTGATGGCCAAGTACCTGGCGTACGATTACAGGGTCGCGGGTTCACTCAGGAGTTAAACAATACAAGAGTCGCGTACCAGACCGACCTCCCTGTTTGGAAGCAAAGAAGTACCGTTGTATCAAACACCAGTGATCTTGACGCCGAGTTGGTATACACAAGTCAGCAAGTTTCAGAAGCCCTTAACTATGTAAATATTTTTATAACTGTTTTACAGGGACAAGATTCTGGTGACCGTTATTCAACAACCGAGCTAGCAACTTTTGCAGCAACCTTCAATAGTCTGAGAAATAGTCTTATTCAATTGCAGTCGCAAATTGATTCGGCTCAGAATGGATTAACTAGCGCACGCGAAGGTATTGAGCGAGCAACGATTACTGTCACTGGTAGTACAAATTCAGCTGCCAATGCTCAAGTGAAACAAGCTCTAGGATCACTCCGTGCGGCACAAGCTAACCTTGCTAAAACAATCATCCGTACCCCTATTAGTGGAACGGTCAACTCACTTGATATTCGAACTGGTGACTTTGTGAACTCTTTTGCACAGGTTGCATTAGTCGCCAACAACAACGCACTAGAAATTATTACGTTTATTGGTGAAAACGACCGTGAAGTATTCGCCATTGGTGACACAGTTACTTTAGACGGACAGTACGATGGTACTGTGACTAGAATCGCTCCCGCTGTAAATGCGGGGACTGGTAAAACTGAGGTACGAATCGCCAGTGAATCACAAGACTTACAAAATGGTGACTCAGTCCGTGTCAACAAAGAGGTTGCTGGAGACACAATCAGTCAAGTTATTATTCCACTCAGTGCGGTTAAGTTTGCCTTGAACGACGGTTCTGTATTTGTAATCGAAGATAACAAATTAGTTGAACGACCTGTCACTCTAGGTACTGTCCGTGGTGGATCAGTCGAAATTCTTGACGGTCTGTCGATCACAGATGAATTTGTGGCAGACGCGCGCGGGCTAGTGGCTGCAACAGAGGTGGAAGTAATCCGATAGTTATGTGGGAATTCTTCATTCGGAACAACAAGTTCGCCTACCTATTTCTATTAGCGTTAATCGGTGTGGGGACATACAGCCTCATTTCTATCCCTAAAGAATCTGCGCCTGAGGTCATCATCCCGCTTGGGATAGTTAATACCGTTTTCCCTGGAGCACCAGCGGCAGATATTGAAACTCTGATAACCAACGAAATCGAGCGCGGCTTGACCAGTCTCGAGAATGTCAAGCAAATCACTTCGACTTCACGAGAAGGAGTGTCGAGTGTCAGTGTCGAGTTTGAAGCTGACGCTGACCTCGACGAATCGATCCAGTCACTGAAGGATCAAGTAGACACAATCAAGCAAGAGCTCCCAGCAGATGCTAATGAGCCGTTTGTGTCTGAGGTTAACTTTGTAGACCAACCGGTTTTGACTGTAGCCTTGGCCGCTGATCTGTCAGACCTAGCTTTTGCCGAATTAGGTAATGAAGTTGAGCGTGAGATCGAGCAAATCGCAGGAGTCTCCCGAGTAGAACTGCAGGGCGTGCGTGATCGCGAAATTACCATTTTGATTGACCAAACTGCGCTAGCGCAGTACGGCTTATCGCTAAACGAAATCACCAATGCGCTTCGCAGTGCGAACCAGACATTTCCAATTGGGCAAATAGTTAACGATGGCATTTCATTTAACGTAGCCTTTGAAGGTGACATCCCAAACGCCGAAGAGTTGCCCAATATCGCCATTGCAAGCCGCAGTGGTCAGCCGGTGTACATTCGTGACATTGCGATTGTCGAAAATGGCTTAGCTCCAGCCACCACCCTTTCTCGCCTAAGCGTCGGAGGTGAACCTTCGCGAAACTCGATTTCTTTCAACGTGTTCAAACAGTCTGGGGGTGACATTACACAAATTACCAGTGCGGTAAATGAGCGCGTCCAAGAGCTAACAGCCGCAGGCGAGCTTTTGGACGGGATTGAAACATCAGTCGTGCTTGATGCCGGTGATGATATTTTAAGCGACCTGATTCAACTTTCTACCTCAGGATTACAAACTGTCATCTTGGTGGTACTACTTCTAGTGATTGCGATTGGTTGGCGCGAAGGTCTGCTGGCGGGATTAGCCATTCCTCTGTCATTCCTATTTGGGTTTATTGGGTTGTACTTTTCTGGTAACACGATCAACTTCCTGAGTCTGTTTGCTCTGATTCTTGGTATCGGTATTTTAGTTGACTCGGCCATCGTGATGGTTGAGGGAATCAACCGCAAGATGAAGGACAATCCTGAAATCGACAAAAAACAGGCCGCTATAGAAACCATCAATGACTTCTCTATCCCGCTGATTGCCGGAACATTAACTACTGTTTCGATGTTTACCGGACTGTTTATTGTGACTGGTATTATTGGACAATTTATTTCTAGTATCCCCTTTACACTGATCTTCTTGCTGTTTGCATCGCTATTTGTTGCCCTGGCAATCTTGCCGTTATTTGCGACATCGTTTTTAAAGCGAACTAGTATGTCGCGGTTAGAGCAACAGCAAGTTGCGCAAGCAAGACGCTTGGAAAACTGGTACCGAGGAATCATCAGCCCGATTCTCAATAGTCCCGAGAAGCAGTACCGGTTCTTATCGACATTGTTCGCTGGCTTGGTATTCTCATTGTTCCTTGCAGTAAATCTCGTCGCTGGATTAGTCGCTGCACCACTAGTGTATGTAATGCTTTTGCAAACGTATCGTTGGCAAGCTACATTCGGCTGGAGTGCTTTTGTCCGGACCCTTGTCTGGGTACCACTGACCGTAGTGATTATCGGCGCTTCCTACTTTGGTACTAACAAAGTCTTCCCAGTTATTAATCCGGTACAGGTAGAATTCTTTGAGCAATCTGATGTCGACTTTGTCGTAGTTGAAATTGAAAATCCTGAAGGCACAACCAAAGAAACCACTGATATCGGAGCTCGTCGGGTTGAAGATATTTTATATGGTCTAGATTATATTGAATCTTTTACAGTAACGGTGGGTTCAGGTAGTCAGTTTGGTAATGGTGGTAGTGGTGAAAAGTTTGCCAATATGTTCGTCTCACTGTCTGATGAGCGAACGCTCGACAGTACAGCCGTAGTTGAAGACATGCGTACACAAATGGCGCCACTGCGAGACCTGAAGATCAGCGTTAACCAACCAACCAACGGCCCACCAACTGGCGCCGCCATTGTGGTGAAATTCCTCGGTGATGATTTAGCCGAGATTACAGAGCTCGCTAATCGTGCGTTTCTTGTATTGCAGTCGATTCCGAACACAGTTAACGTCGAAACTAGTACCAACAACAACAGTACAGAGTTTGTACTCGAACTAGATCGTGACAAAGCGGCTTCACTAGGACTATCACCTACCCAGGTGTCACAAATTGCCCGCACTGCTGTGTTTGGGACCGAAGCCACAACCCTAACGACTTTGACCGAGGATATTGCCGTGGTGGTCAAGCTCAACGTAGCCAACTCAGACGCCATCAACGCAGAAAACGCTGACAATATCTCGATCGATTCATTACAGCAAATCCTGATCCCGACGCAGTCTGGTACGATTCCATTGTCTGAATTGGTAACCATATCATTACGTGAATCCAGCTCAGTCATAAATCACGAAGGTGGTAAACGAGTGGTCTCACTGTCAGCTGATGTATCTGCCGCTGGTAATGCACGAGAAGTCCAGGCGCAAGTATTGGCTGCCATCAATGACCAGCTCGATGTTCCAGATGATGTCGAGATCAGTACCGGTGGTGGTGAGTCAGAGGACTCCAACCAAGCCTTTGCAGAAATACTACTAGCGCTCGTAGTTGGTGTTACGTTAATGGTTGGTGTGCTGACATTACAGTTTAATTCTTACCTACACACTCGTTACGTCCTATCGATTCTGCCGTACTCATTGATTGGTATCTTTATCGGTTTGGCGCTAACTATGAACCCGCTCTCCTTCCCTTCTATCATGGGCTTCATCGCACTGTCTGGAATTGTGGTTAATAATTCAATTCTCTTGATAGATATGATGAATCAAATCAGACGCAACAAACCCGAGCAACCTATCAAAGAAGTCGTGCTTGACGCCGCCGGTAACCGTCTGCGACCCATCCTACTCACTACGGCTACTACAGTAATTGGTATGGTGCCGCTTACCTACGCTGGTGACCTCTGGGCGCCACTGGCCTACGCGGTGATGTTCGGACTAGTATTCTCAGTGGTGATTACCCTGATCCTAATTCCAATCTTATACTCACGAAATCCAGGTACAATTGAGTCTTAAGTAGAGATAATAAATCCGCTCAGTTGAGCGGCTTTTATTATGACTGTCCTTCTAAGCCGATGTACTATCTTTTCTTGATTTTAGATATGCCATGACACCGTTAACTGAGCCAACGGCTAGCACCAGCACTGCCACGTAACCAAGGGCAAACTGAACGATTGTGTAGGCTGTCACCCCTTGTAGGGCGAGCGCCATCATAATCCCAAGCGTATACCAGCTACCAGCCTGCAGACCAGGGCCAAATGTACTAGGCATAATCCGGGCAGTCATGAGCGTTGCATTACCAAACAGTACTGCAAGCACCAGCCATTGCGCCCACATAAACGTCGTTATTCCCGCTAGTCCAAGTGTCAGGACAGCTGGTGCGTGTAGGGCGATTGTCGTGAGTAGAATACCAACCATTGCGACTCGTAATACTATATAAACAATACCCATCATACGGCGCTCGGTTTCGTCGATAGTACCGTCAGCGATGGCAGCAAAGAAATTAGTAATAGCTAAGGTCGAAGATCCGACCCCTAATGAAATAAATATAGACTGGAAAACTCCAGCGAGTAATGTGATAACTGTCATAGGTATATGATAGCAAACGAAAATACCTTTTATATAAATTAACAGCCCTGAACGTGCACAATATATTGTAAGCATATTAACCATAACCTGTGATCTATTACCAAGTGAATATCCTACTCGTGATACAGTGGGTCAATGAATAAAAGTGGATTTGAGCACCTGGAAAGCATTTACCGAAATTACGATATACGCGGTAAGTATCCAGAACAAATAACTCCAGATGAAGTAAAAAAGATCGGATCAGCCATTGTTATGCATTTTAAGTGCAAAAAGGCTGCTGTCGGTCGTGATATCCGACCATCTTCACCCGTCCTGCAAGCAGCACTAATTGAAGGTCTTACCGAAGCTGGCTGCGATGTGGTTGATTTGGGCGAAGTGACTACACCAATGACGTACTTTGTGTGTGGTACTACCGATGTCGATGCGACTATTATGGTGACAGCCTCACACATGCCTTCCGAATACAATGGTCTGAAAATCGCAGTAGAAGACGGAAAGCCGGTGGACGCAGCCACTTTAAAAGTACTAGAAAAAATAGTCGGAGAACATGTATATGCCCAGAGCGAGACTTTTGGTGTTGTGAAAACTGAATCGCCATTAGAGCGTTGGCGAGAAAAGTTCCTTCAAGCACATAGTTTTGAAAATAAAAAACTAAGAATAGTCATTGACCCCGCGAACATGATTGGTGGTTTAGAGATTGATACATTCAAACAATTTGAACCCTGGCTTGAAGTGTTCACAATTTACGATGAATTTGACCACACCACACCTAATCACGAAGCAAATCCAATTAAACCAGAAACACTTGTTGATCTAGGGAAAGCAGTAATTCAGTATAAGGCTGATTTAGGAATTGCTTTTGATGGCGATGCAGACAGAGTTGGATTTGTCGATGAAAAAGGGGTTTTTGTGCCAGCAGATCTAGCTGGTGCACTCATAGCAAAACAGTTGCTACAAAAAAAGCCTGGTGCAACCATTGTCTACGATCTTCGTTCTTCGAACGCTTTACCAGAACTAGTGGCGAAAGCTTCTGGTACTCCGGTGGAGTGGAAGGTCGGTCATACAAATATGCGTACCAAAATGCGTGAGCTAGAAGCTGAGATGGGCATTGAGTTGGCTGGGCATTATTTCTTCAAGGATACTTCATATTCTGAAGGTGGGCCCTTACCAGCGTTACTGCTACTTGAGATGCTGCACGAATCGGACAAGACATTGTCAACATTAGTCCAGTCTATCAACCCATACCACCACAGTGGTGAGATAAATTCCACTATCACTAAATCTATTGACGCAATATACAACGAACTCAAAGTCGCCTTCCCGACTGCTCAGATTTCAGAGCTCGATGGATTAAAATTCGTGTTCACTGATTGGTGGTTTAGTGTTCGTCCATCCGCAAACGATCCAGTACTCCGTCTAAATCTAGAAGCTGCCACCTTCAAACAAATGGAAGATCGACTAGATGAAGTTCTGAGTGTGATCAGATCATAGCCGTTCATCATTCGTTAAAGAAAACGTAAAACCATATTCCTAAAGAACTTGAAGGGCGACAAAGAAATAAATAGCGAGGCTTGATACATCTCGAATCACAGTAGCTAATGGGCCAGAAGCCAATGCTGGGTCTTTGCCAACCCGCTCAAATGCCCACGGTAGTATCAAAGCGACAATCACACTGAAATATACAGTCAGCAATACAGAGGTCGCGAGGATAAGTGTAATAGTGGCCTTACCCAGCCACAGCCAAGATATGATGCCGATTAGCACAGAGAGTATCCCTCCAACAAAAGTGGCTATAACAAGCTCCTTACCAAGGCGCTTAACGATTGATGTCCGCAGCTCGGTTGCGAGCGAACGAACAAAGACCATTTGGGTTTGTGATCCCACCGAGTCTGCAATGTACACAATCGCCGGTATAAATGCAGCCAGCGCCAGCTCGCTCTCCATGGCGTAGGAATATTTTTCAACTACCCACGCAGCAAGAATACCGCCTCCAAGACCAATCACCAGCCAAGGCAACCGACTGGTGAGATGTTGCCAAATGGTAAATTGAGAAAATCGCTCACTGGCAGTAACATTAACACCAGCATATTTCAATATATCCTCAGTGTGTTCGTCGCGCAGTGTTTGGAGGATGGTGTCTGCAGTCACTACCCCGATGAATTCGTCATTCATTGAGAGCACCGGAACAGCTTTGATATTTTGCGCAAGTGCCAGATGCGCTACATTTTCCTGATCGGTATTTTGGTGCACATACGCCACATTTTTGATCATGATATCTGCTATAACTGCATTTGGTTTTGCTATAAGCAACTCGTGCAAAGACACGACTCCAACCAGTCGTGTATTATCTAAAACATAAATATAGTCGATGGTTTCGTACGTATCGCTAAAAGCCTGCACGTGCGCAAGTGTATCTGCGGCGCTTGAATTCGCAGTGGTGTTTGGCACTGCTGTAGTCGCGAGTCGACCAGCTGTTTCTGGTTTGAGTTGATTCACCCTAATATTAAAGCATTAAAAGTACCAAAGTGTGTACCAGTGCGTGCACAATTACCATTCGAACAAAGTACACAACCCCCCCCCAATCGCACTTGCGAATGGGGGGGGGGCTAAATATACAGCGCTTCAAGAAGCAGATGCATCCATGCAGATATGACGGATTGCTCGCTTGAAACTCAACTGTGAGTCTGGCAGGTACCATGTCCAATCAGTGGTAGAGATGACTCTGGGTTTCGCGTAACGCGTACCCGGTATGCTCGCCGATTTTGGCGAATATTCGTGTTTACTCAAGACACAAGAACGGGCTTCGATGGAGCTGGTCGCACTTTTGACCACAAAATCGGATACCGCTTGGGCGACACCTGATGTTAGGTATATAGGAACAGAGCTTGTTAATATTGCAACAACCAAGCTTATGAACAGGGTGCTTGTTAGCTTTTGCACTAGATATCCTCCTGGATAATATTAAGACACGTATCTACTAGCAGTATAACAAAATCAATACATTTTAGACACTTTCTATTCTGGTAGAAGACTTTGTACCGAGTTGACCAAGGAAATAGTGACCGCAGAAACATATTTTCGGAAATCCCCTGGTGGTGAGAACCTGTTTGATTGAAACGGAATATGTGAATTTCTAGAAGGTGGTGGATTTGTGGTAATAGAGCGGTAACGTATACTGGATACATAACAATAAGAAATACATACAACATGAACAATGAAAGTTTTGGAAGTAGTGGTATTGAAAATGAAAAAACTACAGAATCTGTTATAAGTCAGTATATTGAGTTGAATACAGAAGTGACTGACATGCTTCCAATGTATCAATCACAAGAAAAGAACCCTCGTTGGGAGAAAATGAACGAGATTGTGAGTCAGATTGATGAAGAAGATATAAAAAGATAAATAGCAGAAGGACATGATAGTGAGGTGATTAGTCTATATGCGTCAGTGATTTCTCAGCTCGAATCCTTCAAAGAAGAGTTGCTCTAAGAATAGTAATATATTTGTCATACGAACAAGTATACAAAACTCCCGATCCGGGAGTTTTTGATGCTGCGAAACATAGCGGAGAAATGGGTCAGGTACCTTTAACATATTGAATCACTGATAACTTACCCTTAAGGGACATTATTGTTTTGGCGGACTGTACAGGATTTGAACCTGCGACCGCTTCGCTGCCAGCGAAGCGCTCTAAACGGCCCAAAAGCCCCTTTAAGAAGTAGGAGCTTTGTTTGTCAATTTCTCCAGACTGGTGGCACCCGAAGCGCTAAGTGAATACAAATCGTGTGGTAATGTTATAAATACTTACTGCATCAGCACCGACATAACACACTCACGGACTGACGTCGCTCGCTTTGCTGTTGCGGTGCCTTCGGGTGCGTTTGTGAGTTTACATTTAAGAACGGGAATATGGATTTTTCAACGATGATACATGTTCTATTTTTCCTTGTTCTGCGAGTGTGTCCAAATGGCGGTCTATTGTATCAACAGAACTGAGGGAGTAAATTTTTCGAACGACAGCCCTATCGGGACCCCCTTTTGTATAGGGGTTTTCAGTTAAGATTTTTAGAATTTTTTCATCTATTAATGACTCAACTCTCTCTTTTAATTTTGACCTCTCGTCTAAAGTAAGGTGTTCTAGAAATGATCCGGAGGAGTCATCAAACCACGATAATTTTACTCCCATATCGATCAGCTTATTAAGTAGACGATAATCCATCTTTAGAGATCTTGCAGCTGCGATGGTAAACTTTTTTACGGCACGTTCTGGATTTAAATCAGCTATTTTTTCATAAAAATGAGCATTTTTAAATCTTATGTTTAGCTTATGTGTTACTAGTTCCTCGTATCCTTGGTTGATTAGCATACTAGCTATGTCTTCTGGTAGATAAACTTCATCTAGTTTTTCTAGGATTTCGACTTGATCATGTTTAATCAGTTTTTGAACAAAATGATTCCACTCAGCGACTAAACTATAAGTGAAACGATAAGGGATTAACACTTTTTGATTCTCAACGATCTCAGATATACGTCCCTGTTCAAGTAAATAATCACGTATTGCGTCAATAAAATCTTTGTTGTTATGATTACCAATAAAGCGTTTTTCAATTAGGAATTTCGCTGGTACAATATCAAGAAGTTTTAAAATTGTCTCTTCACTCAAGTGAAAGTTCCATGGATTCTCAAATATGGCATCTAAGTGCCCGGATTCAATGAGCAGATTCGCAACCTCATCACGGAATGTTATGTAATTATATTTACGCTTCTGTCCAACGAAACTAGATTGCTCAGACCCGTCTCCTATAAATATTTTCTCAAAAAACCCTGAATTAATAATGAATTGAACAACAGGTACCTGGCTCGCGGGTTCCTTTTCAAATTCATATAGTAAGTCTAAAAATTTACCTACACATACATTAGAACGATCTTCCTCGATCAACACAGACAAGTAATCTTGGCCCCGATCGCCCTGAAGATCGGCAAACGACATTTTTAGGAATAATTCAGTAACTTTATTCAGCATCTTCTCACTACGCGAAACTAGTTCTTGTATGTCATCGCGGTCAGATAAGTTGAGCTTTTCAAAGCTTGTTGCTACCAATCCGTCTAGTCCACAATCTATCAAAGTGAGTGCCGTGTCTTTATCAAGTGAATTAAATTTTTTAACATGTGTTGCAACGATATGATTATTACCAGTAGCAAGCAATTTACGCACGAGTGCATTATGATCGTCTAAGCTATTAAAACGTTCTAAATTGTTAATCACAAGTTCCGCTTGTCCAGCGTCAATCAGTGCAAATGCTGTACTCTCGTCGAGCTCTCTATCTTCACCTAGATACATAAAAACGTAGTCCTTTAGTTTGTCTCTTTTTGAGCGTAATTCATTGATTCTCGGGTCTCGACTATATCCAAAACCGTGGATATTCTCATCAATTTCGTATAAAAACTTGAGTTCATCAGCAGTAAGTTCCTCACCGGCTCCGACTTTTTTATCAATACCAGTAAGGCGCTTCATATCAACAGAAGCTGTTTTATATTGTTCTGCCTTATCACCAAATTCATCTAGCTTGTCATCTAAAACTTCCTGCAAGATTGGCTCCATCTCTTGATTAGAAAGAACACCACGTACTTCACCAATCTGATCCTCCTCCATTCGAATTGCAATTCGTGGCTGAGTGGGTTTGCCATTGTTATCATTCGTGTAGTAGACATAAAAATCACCCTGGGACAATTGACCTTTGGCAGTTTCATAACCTTCAGTGCACCAACCAGTACCTTTACCACTTATTGATTCATGCAATTGTTCAGCCTGATTTTGCTCAACAGTTAGTTCAATACCCGCCTCAAGATTATTTTGAGTTTGTTCTGTTGTTTTTGATCCTTCACTGCCATAAGGGTTATAATATTGCTCACGCTCATTGTCTGTCCAATCGCCACCAATCCAGTTGTCATCGGCGTCGAAGAAATCATTAAAACCTGGATCTTCTTGGATTTCGTAATCTTCTTCACCACCGGCAAAATACTCCGTATCTAATTGGCGGTTACTTGTTTGAGCATACCTGATCCATACCCCCTCAATATTCTCACTATTTTCAATACTAGCTTCGAGTGAACGCTGTATTTCTACTGCATATAGATCAGCAAATTTAGCGTCGTAGAGTTGTCGTACTTCAGGATCTTGTGTTTTTTTGGGATCGTGTTCCTTTAATGCTTGTGTATATGAATCGCATACGCGAGCTAATGCATCCCGATATATATCAGGGAACGGTGCGGTTGTAGACTTCGTTCTTTTTTTAAAATGACCTAATTCTTTGTCGAATTGGGAAAATTTCAAAATATTACGAAAAGCAAAATACTTAAACCAGTCAGGATAACCAGCATCAGAAGAACTTAGATATGTTACCCATTCTCTGAGACTATGCTTCTGATCGGCTTGAACAGTTTCAAGCATCCTTTCTTTAATTTCTTCATTGACTTCAATATCGCCATGACCTCTTTCACGCGCAATTCGTTTCTGAAGATTGATGTAGCTCTCGGGTAGTTCTGTAATTAAAAACTTGTCACACAACTTGTTGAAGATCAATTCAAGGTTACGTTCTCTCGTTTCTTCAGATATTCTACCCTCAGGAGACGTGCCTCGACTCTGAAGAAATAGTTTATGCAGTCTGTCCAGATATACTTCAATCTTTTGCTCAGGGTTATTTGGCACTGGTTTATTATCTAAGGACTTCCGTTTTAAGTTTACTCGCTCAATAGTTTTCTCTATCTCACGCTCTTTCTGCAGATCAGGTTGTTTATGGGGAAGAAATGATGACTCAAATGACATATAAAATATATTATCACGGCAACCCTAAATTTCCTTTCTACTTTTTGGCGGCTTCGCCCACACACCTATTCCGCTTTTTTAGAAATGGTAAAAAATTTTTGGGAGTTGCTCGCGCCCAAGGCGCTAGTATCGCTACCAGCCCGAATGCGTACGCAGAGGCATAAAACACCACGCGCTCGACGCGTTGCTAGTGTTTAGATTGGAAGTGAGTCCAAGCTTGGTGCAATAGAGACATCAGAATAGAACCCGAAAGTTCTATTTTGGTGGACTGTACAGGATTTGAACCTGCGACCTCTTCGCTGCCAGCGAAGCGCTCTACCAGCTGAGCTAACAGCCCAAGTGAGGAATTAAGTGGGAGCTTGCTCACATTTAAGTTCCGAATGCCGGGCTGAAAGTTTCTCTTCCAGCCCAAATGAGAAGTTAAGTGGGAGCTCGCTTACATTTAACTTCCGAATGCCGGGCTGCAGGCTTGTCTTCCATCCCATTACTTGAGGGCGACAGAATTGTAACAAGATTTTACAATAAACTAAATACCTCAGGTGGTATACAATACTCATATGTTTCAAGGCCTAAAAAGAATATGTGCTCATCGTTGGGTGCAGGTACTGATTGTGATTACATTTCTAGCCGTTTTAGTATACTTGCTGTTCTTTAAAAGCATTACCATCACCCCACAAATGGAAGCAAAAAGAATAACTCAATTGGAGTTGACCAAACAATCGCACCAACTCTCTACGTTTACATCAGATGGGTGCTCGGGCGGTATCTCAAAAAACTGGGCTACCGGTATTGAAAATTTCTCTAGCCTCTCGAACTCCATAGCTTCTGAGTACTCCAATCTGTATTCAGTACCATTTGAAGCTGCGTGCGTTAAACACGACCGACTCTACCACGCTGGTACAGGCGGATACTCTGGTCGACTGGTAGCTGACAATCAATTGCGCTTAGACATAATGCAGTATGGTATTGACCGCGCAAGTGAGATCCAGCAACGCACTGGCCTGGCGCGTCCTGAACAAGCCATCTATCTATACGAGGTGATTGCAGAAACTGTGTACAGAGGCGTCAGACTGGGAGGAGCTCCTTGTACCGGAGAGCCATATGCCTGGGGGTATGGATACAACAACGGAAACTGTATAGATCAGTAAATAAACTAACAGTCGATTTACTGGTACTGGATAAACAACGGCTGTGGAGTTAGATTGAGGATTTCTCTTGGGGACAGAAGGTGTGTACTGGGTGCTTTCATGTCATTGCCGTAGAAGACTTTGAACCCAGTAAATTGGACTGGTTCGGGTTCGATGACGTTGTAGTAGGTGCCAATTTTATTGGCTGGCGGACCCCAACCGTCCATCACCATGACAATCTGAGTATGTGCATTTGGCTTGATGTCAGCATGATTCTGGACCATATTTTTGGTAAAGCGGTGTACGATAAGAATCTTGGGCGGTAGATTATGCTCCACTGACAATGATTGCAGGTATTCTGCCGCTCTATTGATATCCTGCGCATTGACCATACCGATGACAGTGCCTGGTGCTCGCTCATTATGCATGGCAAACTCTGGATCTATCGCCAAGTGCACATCTGGTTTTATGAGCCATTTCTCCAACCGTTCAATCTCTGTCTGGAGGTCAGCCAGACCCACTTGTACTTCAAGTATCAATATACCGTCTACCTCCTGCGCGAGCCGGTGCGCTTTTTCTATCTGGCTATCTGGCATCAAGTTACGATACATACCGTCAGCTCCCGGGTCTGCTTGGGCGACCATTGCGATGTAGTCGATAGCGGGGATGACTGGGGTCTGGGGGTCTGCTGCTTCCCAGTTGGCGACTTCGTTGAGCAACATGTTCTTCATTACCTCCGGTGGAAATTTACCCAAGGCTCCCATCCGCGTAGAATAAAAATTGCCGTAGTAGGCAACGATGCGATGAAAGGGTAATAGCGCCCCCAGCTCTGGAAATGAGACTTCTGCAGGCCAAGCTTTACTATGCGCGGCAAATAATTCTTGCGGGTCACGCGCAGGGATAACCGTGGTGGTGGTGCCAGTGCTGGATGCATATGACACCTGGGTGCTGGTGCTCAAAAGCGCATAGAGACCATTGTTGGCCATGCGCAGCATTAAAGTTGCATACTCTGTTTTGTCGAGTGTCGGCTCTGGAGGGATGACTTGTTGAGGCTGGTCTGGATTTTCTATTGTATTGAGTTCTGTCGTTGGCGTTAGCGCCCGCGATATTTCAGTCGGTATAAAATAATTCGCCAGCGTTAAACCCGCAAAGAGCAAAATAAATACGCCAGTTAGGCCGATGAGTACTCGGGTGAGCGTATCGTGCTTGGTTACTCTGGGTTCCATATTGAAAAAGTATAGCACCCTACACAAAAGAAAATGCTATCTTTACGACATCAACTGGTCATGTCTTAGCGAAAACCGCCACGGTTTATCAGCCCATTCTCCCGCATACGTTACTCCTATCCTTGGCGCAGTCTTAATTACTGTTTCTGGTACAGCTACTCCCCTATCCTCAACCCAAATCCCGCTCTTGGGTGTACTAGGTAGCGTGTTTATATCGCGAGTGATACCTAGTGTTTTAGTAACCCGACCCGGACCGTCAATGCCCTCTACTCCACGGATCATGACTGCCGCTGGATAATCAACATCACCAGTCACGATGTTGATAATGTGGTGCAGTCCATATATCAAGTACACATACCAGTGACCAGCTGCTCCATACATTACTTCAGTGCGTGGTGTGCGGCTTTTTGCAGCATGGCAGGCTAAATCAGTTTCTCCGTCGTAGGCTTCGACGTCTGTAATCATATACGCCTGCTGTTCGTCTTTGAGCGTGACTACCAAATACTTACCCAGTAGATCAGGTGCTACAGTCAGTACTGGTCGCTGAAAGAATGACTGTGTGAGCACGGTATTCATACCTGCAGTATAGCCCAAAACACCTTTGCCCGCAGAATCTGGTAGATTCTGCGGGCAAATGCGTGTCGCACAGCTTTATTTGGTTAGTTTGTGTTGCATTTTGGACAACACCACGCGCAGCCATCGATTAGGTCTGCCCACTTGGGTACCCGCCGCTTTGCCTCTTCTAGAGCCAGGTGACAATCATTAAAGTGCCCGAGGGTCAGAGCGTGCGTGCTGTCTGGCAAGTGCGGACAGGTATCTGCATTGTGCAGCTCGTAATTTCCCCCACTTTGTTTATTTTGCTGCTGGGGATTTAAAATATAATGCCCAATTTCTATTTCCATATTTCTAGATGGTACCATTTTCTACTTAAAATTTATAATTACAGGTCTGGTACGTGGTATAACTAAAATATTACACTAAACACACGTTCGTATGGCTGACAAAAACATAGAGATAGAAGGCAAACAAGTAGGGCGCATTAAAGCTGGGTGGATTTTATTCAAAGAAGCCTGGGGTTACTTGCAAAGCGATAAGGAAATGGTCTTCATACCACTGGTCACCGCCATCTTGAATATTTTACTATTTGGTTTCTTGATGACTATCTTTTTCTTTTTAGTACTTAATGGCACCTTTTCAATTAGCTCTGAAGGAGAAACATCTAGTGTCGGTGAGTACATATTCTACTTCTTCATCTATCTTATCGGTGCGTTTACTTTAGCTTTGTCACAAGCTGGAGTGGCACACACTGTGTATACCCGTGCTCACGGTGGTGACGCAACGCTTGGTGAATCACTCAAGGTGGCTTTTTCTCACTGGGCGTCTCTTTTGTTGTGGTCAGCTATCACCAGTACTGTGGGTCTGATACTGCGTATGATTGCAGAACGTTCAAAATTACTCGGCCGAATCGTGGTCGCTCTGTTTGGAGTCGCCTGGTCTATACTCACCTATTTTGTAGTTCCAGCCATCGTACTGGACAAAAAAAGCGCTCCAGCAGCGATTGGACACTCAGCCAAAGTGTTGAAACAAACGTGGGGAGAAGCTGCGGTATCAAATATCTCATTAAGTATCGTATTTTTCTTCGTCTATATCTTACTTATCCTTGCTACGTTTGGTTTGTTTATATTCTTTGCTTCATTGTCTAGTGTCTATGTCTTTCTCTTTATATTACCGATAGTTATTATTGGGTTTATAATTGTAGCGCTAATTCAATCAGCGCTCGAAAGTGTCGTTAAGACGTTACTATATATTTATGCCAGTGAAGGTGTAGTTCCACCAAACTTCAACCCAATCCTACTCCAAAAAATGCTGCAGCGGAAAGATGGCTCATATCCGCAAACTCCAACCACGCCACAAAACGGTGCTACGCACTCAGTACCGGAAGCTACTGACTTTACACCAGAGAGCATGCCCCGATAAATTATCTGATTTGAATCTTAAAGCAGAGGCTACAAAACCTAACTCACGATAGTATCGTCGTGAGTTTTGTAGTTTTGTTTGTGGGCTATAATTTTAGCATTGACCACCAAGATGGTATACACAAATCTGGACGTCCAGGTTATTGGCTAGTACTTTCTCGTGGTTTTCGTCGAAGATCAAGGTAAAACAATACTTTGGTGAATATATCTAAACCAAGATACAGTACCGCAGCAGTAACGGCGGAAATGATCCCATATCCATCCGGTGCTAGCAGAAAAACGACCGGGAAGCCCGTCCAACCCAGCAAAATATACTTAGTTAAGGTTGCCCGCCCCGAACTGTTAGAGGCAAGCAGTGGGTAAATCAACCGCACGTATGCAATTGAGCTTAATACGAAAAATCCCAACATATACCACCCGTCATAATACGATGCAGCCGCGCCAGTAAACATCACAATGGCCGTCAAATAAAGAAGAAAGGTTGTCTCATACACTGACTTACCTAAATAGCGAGCTATTTCGTACATCAATAATGTACAACTAAGCCCATAGAACAGCCATCTGGTGGGATATACAGCCTCGCCACCGGCACCACTAGCTGCCAGAGAGCCCTCCAGCATCAGAATGTACGAAATGATAGTAATAAAAGATACCAGAAATGAAGTATTGAATTCCCTATCCTTGGCAAACAGAAAATACCCTGCTGCGACAGAGAACACAAAGATTCCCAAAATAAATACCGATGCGATTTGAATTTCCATAAGCATATAATACCATCAGAAAATTGTTTTTTTGTTTCGTGCTGCAAACATAAACGTTGTTAGGTAAGTGCTAAAATACATACATGAAAACAATTGACTTCAACACGAACTGATCAAAGGCAAAATCGCAGAAATTATTTTTGAACAAATGATCCATAGCACTAAGGGCTACACGATACTTGAATTTGGATACGAGAAAGTAGTCCCCCAGCTGGCAAAACAAAGAAAAACTTCCCAAGCAAAAGACACCATCGAAATCATCCGCCGCGCTCCAGATTTTGCTGTGATAAATGAAGACACGCACGACATTACTTTAATTGAAGTAAAATATATGAATGATCCTAAAAAATCGCGGGTACTTTCTGCTGCGCGTGATATCAAAAAATCATGGAAACAGGCGAGTTTATTTGTAGCTTCACCCCAAGGATTTTATTTCGACTCTGTCGATAAAATCATCGAACAAAAAGGCGAAATATCGAGCTTTGTTCATAGAGCAGTCCCAGAAAAAGTAACGGTGGAGTTTCTCGGGTTGCTTAACGAGTTTATTACCTAAGATGACTAAGTTATTAGTCTAAGAAACATGGCTACTCATCTTTTTTATGGTCCGCCAGTTCGGCAAACTTAGCGGTCATGGTTGGGTTGCCTCGGGTTAGTTTTTTAATGGTCAAATCATCAGCTTTGTTATTGGCATGACGTAAATTGTCACCAGAGGACAGTAGCGCATCTTTAGTCTTCTGCAGATGGTCAATTGTCTTATCGATTTCGTCGATAGCCGTTTTGAACTTTCGACTCGCGAGATCAAAGTTCTTGGCAAATCCAACCTTGAACTTATCAAGATTCTCTTCGAAGTTAGTGATATCGATATTTTGATTCTTCACTACTGCGAGTTCAGCCTTATACTGCAAAGCGCCCATAGATGCGTTGCGCAGCAGGGTGATCATCGGGATAAAGAATTGCGGCCGAATGACGTACATCTTGGGATATTTGTGTGACATGTCGACGATACCGGTGTTGTACCACTCATTATCAGCTTCAAGAAGTGTGACCAGCACTGCATACTCACACCCTTTATCAGTCCGATCTTTGTCGAGTTTTTTGAGAAAATCCTCGTTTTTATGCTTGGTCGCAGTCGCATCGAGCTCATTTTTCATTTCAAACATGATAGAGGTGATCTCATTACCCTGCTCGTCATTTTCACGATATATGTAGTCACCCTTGTTGCCTCCAGCTGCGTCGTTATCCTTTTCAAAGTAAGCATTCTGGAAACCGGTCGCCCGGAGTCGATTGAATTCTGTCTCACAGTGTTGCTCTAGGGTCTCTCCCACCATTTTGGTACTGAGTTTCAGCTTCATGTCTTTCAGTCGCTCAATCGC
>Ga0306899_1000480_pt1 | contig 20171 bp, 18 predicted proteins | sample AntRauMFilla3764_FD_190407 | JGI IMG/M metagenome (GOLD analysis project Ga0306899, IMG submission 190407) | Saline lake microbial communities from Rauer Islands, Antarctica - Metagenome Filla 3 #764 (v2) (version 2) | ecosystem: Environmental > Aquatic > Non-marine Saline and Alkaline > Saline ... | reverse complement strand
GATCGAGATCTCCTTGTAGATATTGTTTGCCACAGTCTGTAATTTCGTAATAGCCACGCTGTACCCGTGTGACGAGTTCGTAGTCAACAAGCGTCGACAGTCGACGATTCACTTCGTCACGAGATTTATCGATATTGATCGCAATCACAGACGGGGAGAGAATCATACCAGAGGAGTCCAACGACTCAAGAATCCGATCATCAATCGGGAGTTGCATCCACGATGCAGGCTGTCTCACGTTCTTATCACCTACACCGCTATCCACCGCCAGGGAACATATCAGATTTGAATAACTAATTCATGTTCTTAACCACATTAATTAGTGTGTCTTTAAATAATATGACTCCCAAAACGAGATATGGATGGGAAACTGTGGACGCCAGAAGAGATCCAAGGATCGGTCACGGCAGTGTCAGATGATTATTGTTTTATGACTGGTTCACCGCTAGGTCCGATTGATTTCTATTATAGGAGTCAAATTGATGGAGAAGAGTTAGACACGATTCAAGTATGTGCTGAGCCCACTATTGGATACGATATTAACCTCTTCAATGAGAATGCGGTAGAAGTACTGTCAAGGGTGGATTTCTCTTATTGGTCATTGATAGCTATGCCGCGAGATACATTATCTGAAGAAGCCCTGAACCAGTTGTAGAGTACCGCAATTCAAGATCAACTACGTAACCTCCATCCCGATTTGGAATCCTTGGAGGGCATCCGTCTTTAGTTAAGACTCACACCTCGGTTGCGTAGCGGTAGCGAGCGTCTCTTGAAGGATTGGCCGTTGCTGGTGTATCTTCTGGGCGTCTTCGATCAACCGCTCCAACAGTGGCTGTGGCGAGTATCCCAAGAACTCACCGAGTTTCGAGAGGATGAGCTGGGCGTGCGACCGGAAGGTCGCCGCCCAGCGTTCTGGTGGGAAGACGATCTCGTCATCTGCTACCTCGGTGACCAACCCGAGCAGATCACGGCTCACGAGCAGTGAGAGCAACGCTGCGTACACGAGAATTTCAACAACCGCTGGGTCAGCTGTGTCGAACTCATCTAACTCGTATTGCGTCTTGAGTTCACGGAACAGCAACTCTACCTCCCATCTGCACCGATACAGCGTTGCTAGATCTGACGGGAGAAACTCTTCTCGTGGGAGATTCGTGATGTAGAGATGGTAGTCGTCGGCGTCCTCGTTGCGGACGCCGACGACGCGGAATCGCTTCGTATCTAACGACCGAGTGCCGTTGTACGGTCCTCGCTTGAACTCTGCTTCGACCTCTACGTCGATGTACGTGCGGTAGAGGTCATCTACAACGTCATGAATCTGCTTTCCCTCCAAGCGAATGGCGTTGCCACGCCATTCGCGGAGTTCCTTTGTTATCACCGGGTTTGCGTTCTGTTTCAGTCGGCTGACGAAGTAGCCGTCATTCTCGTCGATCAGTGCAAACCGGCGGTACTTGAAATACGCCAAATCAAAGAGTATGAGCCGTCCTTGCAGCCACGACCCGGTTTTGAACAAGGTACTGTCGTGGGTTTTCTCGTGCGTGATCTCGAACCGTTCAATCGTCTTCTCGGTGGCATTGTGGAGCAGGTGGAGCTTCGCTCCAGCCTGCTCCTCGTACCGGGATTTGTACTTCTCAGACAGCAGTTCGTGCAGCCGTAGAATGGTTCCATCAGCGATCATCACGTCTCTAAACCGCTCAACATCCACATCAACCGAGTCGGGAACAGCGACCTCGTCGAGAGCAGCCTCGACGAGATCGCTGAAGTACTCCGCGAGGGTTGGCGTCAACCGCTGATAGAATCCGCCTGGAGAGAGCATCTTGTCCGCCGTTGAGTTGTAACAGCGTCGAAAATCGGCAAGTGTTCGGCCTTCGCCAGCGGCGAAGCCGAACACGAATGCCCAGACGAAGGCGGGAATCTGTAGCTTCCGATCACGTTCGACCACGCCGAGTTCCTCGGCGTGCTCTTCGAGGAACTCGGATGGAAAAAGGCTAGTGAGACGACGCATAAGACGGGTTGAGGAGGTATCTTTGTGCACACTAGCTGCCTCCTCATTCCTCTCGAAAAGAAAGTTCGATAAGCTACCGCTGTACCGCGGTTCTGTGACTAACTAAAGACGGATGCCTTGGAGGGTATGGCTGAGACCTAGTAACCATATCTGACGTGTCTGACGCAGGTTTATATTACTTGAATCACCTGTATATCTTGTATGTTACGTACAACCCACATAATACAGGTTACACAGGATGTGATTGGCCCATGCGGATAGTTGTCGGGATGCAGAAAGGCGGTGTCGGAAAAACCACGACAAGCATCAACCTCGCTGGTGCGCTCGCTAATCGAGGCCACGACGTGTTGGCCGTCGACGCCGATCCACAGGGTGGACTCACGCTCAAATTAGGATTCCGTGAGCAGTACCGGAGTTCAGAATACGCACTGTACGATGTGCTCTCCGATATGGGAGAACTCACCCTCGATGACCTCGATCAGCTGATTGTCCATGGAGACGAGTTCGATATCGTCCCATCTCATTTACGCAACTTCAGGCTCGAAAAGCACCTCTATTCACAGGCACGTGGCGTTGAGTCATTGAAACTCGCACTCGACCGACTCACAGTCGACTACGATTACGTCGTGATCGATTCCCCTCCAAACCTTGGCCCACTGGCTGACGGAGCGCTGCTCGCCGCTGAGAACGTCTTGTTTCCCTCTCATGCGAACACAATTGCGAAAGACTCGATCCAGATCCTCTTCGACGAGATCGATACCCTCGAAGACAAATTCGGCGACATATCAATCTCGACAGTCGGAGCGGTCCTGAACGAAGTTGGTCGAGATGGGGTCAGCACCGAGATGGAAGGATGGTTTGTAGAAACATTCGGCGAGGACTATGTGTTCCAGATCCCTGATTGGGCAGTCATCGAACACAGTATCGAATACCAGACTTCGGTGTTTGCGTATAACCCGGATGATGCGGGTTATGCGTGGGATGCAGACAAGACGGAGGAACTGCGCGATAAATACGACCGCATAGCGGCTCACGTGGAGTCATTCTCATGAGCGATCCAAAAGACGAACTCAGCGCACGGTTCGATGAACGCCGCGCTGATAAGGAAAAAGACGACAAGACAGATGTTGAAAATAATACGGACAACATGAGTAACACGAGTACTGCAGATAAAACGAGTGACCCGAGTAATACAGGTAATGCAGATAACTCGAATAATACGGGTTCGAAACCGGGACCAGATAGAGACGCAACTGCAACTCGACACAAGCGACAGGTCCCAATGTACTTACCTGACGAAAAGGCAGCCCAGCTCAACGACCTCTATGAACGACTCGATGGGCGCTCGAAGGTCGCAGGCAACGGTGCAATCGAGAAACACGCAGACTTCATGGAGACATTAGTAGAGTTTGCTGTCGAACATGAGGATGATCTTGCATCTCGATTAGAAGTTGAAAAATGAAATGACCCCGAGACGAGTCACTCAGTACCCTCGATACTTCCGGAATCTGCATCCCACTCTCCGTGACCGACCTTCTCAATACCAGGAAGATCCTCGTATCGCTGCGTGTCGACTGCCACATCGAATGGGCACTCGTAAACTCGGCTTCGAACTCCGGGTAGATCGTCTCTCGGAGTTCCTTGGTCTGCAGTGGCCTGTCCTCGATCAGGAGTTCGAAGACACGAACGACCGCTTCGACACACATGATCACAGCGATCTTATCGGCGTCTACGAGACGTTGATTGGCACCGAGACCTGTGACCCCTTCGAGGACAGCGCCGAGGCTGTCGACGCCTACAACGAAGGTGCGTGGCTCCCGCTACTGAAGCACAACCTCGCAGATATCCAGCGAACACGTGAACTAGCTGAACTCGCTGGACGGTTCGTCGCCCAGTCAGACTTCAAAATGAAGAATCTGGAGCCGCCTCGGCAGTGAGTCACGCGAAATTGCGACCAGGGCGACTCTTGAAAAAATCGTTAGACCGAGAAAGTCGACCAGAGGAATAGAGGATGAGTTTAATCCTTGATCCCTATAAGAGAATTTATCAATATTCTTATACACACGTAGACACCTAGTTTGGAAAATGGTGCAGTCTAGAAGCTACTCTAACCGAGGTTTACTCCCCTATTTCAGAGGGTGATTTTCCAAACTAGGTGTGTGTGCAAAAAACCGTCAGCAATATTATTAGTCAGATTACCGGTAACCAGCACCATCTCACCGATCTACATTATATCCACTCTGGATCACGTAGACGATACTGGAAACACCCGTACATTGGCTACCGACCGAAAGTCGACGTGTTCAACCTTGATCGTCATCCAGAATTTCCCGCCAGCAACCGCGTCAGCGAATGAAAATTTTTCTGGAACAAGTCATCGCAGATCCCCTTCCAGCGGCCCCACTAAGCAATAAAACCCCATATTTACACATCTCAAGTGGGGTGGGTCGACTCCGTCTATTTACACATCTCAAGTGGGGTGGGTCGACTCCGACTAGTCCATTTTGCAAACGGTGTCCCCCCACCCAACCCTCTCGCTGTGTAGATTCACCTACGGACCACAGTCAATGTTTCCAAAATTAAGGGTGTCTCTCCACCCAATTCGGGAGGTAATAGGAGTGATAAGCGGTTTTTCCATTTTGCAAACGGTGTGTCCCCCTATCTGACCCGATTATTTAGGTTCATTCACCCATCAATCCATTTTGCAAACGGTGTCTCTCTCCCTCTCTTCCACTCTACTCACCGATTTACACATCTCAAGTGGGGTGCGTAGCTAACAATGTCAGAGAACGCTATTTGCTCACCTCCATTTTGCAAACGGTGTCTCCCCTTTCACACACAGGACCAGTACGATTTGGTGGGCATCTATGAGACATTGATCGATAAGGAAACTGTAGATATCCAGTGGACGCGCAGGTTGGCAGAAGTTGTCGGGCGGTTCATCGCTCGCCCTGTTTCAAAATGAAGAACCTCGAACCACCTCGTCAGGCATGACATTAGTGTTAACCAACAAAATTGTGAAATTCTGCTCTTGTTGGTTAAGACTGGATCTTCTTAATTTTGTGAAGAGGTGCGGGTGAGAGAACATAGAGATCACTAGTTGAGGATACTTCGGTATTGATTTGAGGGGAATAGAAGGCCTCATTCGACCGTTGCTAGTACCCTAACGTCAGTCTTGGAATGGTGTTCGCGCTGAGTGTGGGCACCGTGGTCAGTACAGAATTCCTCGATACGGTCAGCCAACGAGCTGGCCTCTTCACCGTCGATATGGATGATCAACGTGGAATGCTCAGAACGACTGGTATCAATCACAAGAGAGACTGTTTTGAACTCGTCAGACTGCCTGTGAGATGCAAATTCATTGTCGACCTTGGCAACGAGATCATCGAGAGAGTCGACTGAATCGGAAGTCATAGGCGAATTGTCGAGAGAAGACGATTAAAAGATGGCCTACTCGGCCCTGATCTGCACGTCGTAGGTGACATACTCACGCGATTCTAATCGAGTTCGAGCATAACTCGACTAAAAGCTATTAGACCACCCGTCTAGCAACGATAACAATACCAAATATACTAATTAGTGCTGTTGTCACGCCGAATCCGGGAGATTGGTCAGTAACCGCTCCCCCTCCGTTCGCAGCACTTCCGACAATAATCTCGAACTCTCGCTCATTTGCTGTGTAACTAACATTACTTCCCCCCACAGGTTGGTATCTAACTTGATACGGGATGGTTATTCTCTCTCCATCTAGGGAATCATCACCAATATTTATATCTAGACGCATTGATTCCTGACGACCTGGGCGAATAGTTGTTTGTGATGCTTGTATTGCAGCATCACCGGACGACACGTCACTAGCTCCTGATATTGATACTCCGTCAGGGAGTTCAGCAACGATCTCTGCATTAATCTCTCTATCATTTGTATCAGGATTTTGAATTGAAAACGTCAATATATCTGTATTTCCATCGAGACTTGCTTCTTGACTTGATGACTGTTCGGCGACTGTCGGGAGTGAATTGAATGGATGCGTTGTCACGTCCCACTTGATGACATCCGACTTGCCCGCTTCACCCTTTAATTCGACTTCTACGGTGTGCTCACCGAGCTCTTCAAATTGATGAGCAGTACGAATATTTTTTGAATCCACTTCAGATTGTTTAACGACTTCACCGTCAACAAATAACGATTGTGTCGCTTCTGGCACCTCTTCACTGTCTATCTCCGAAACGAATGAGAGTGTCTCTCCTGGATTCACAGCTACTGACTCAGTGTCGGGGGACGCACGTACCAACTCGAAATCTGGGTTATCAACTATATCTTCCTTGTCCCCAACAGGGACAGTTTTACTGATACGGTCTGTCTTCCCAGCTGTATTTTCGACTTCTAACTCGACGTTGTATATTCCCGCTTCGTCAAACGTTCCAGATATTTCGCTTCCGCCTCGACGCGCTTCCCCGTTTATGAACCACCGATAATCTTCAATAGATAGATCGGGTGCAGTGGACACCGATCCGTCAAAGACTACTCGTTCATCTAACCCCGGATTAGAAGGAGAAACGTCGAAATCTGCTGTCGGACCATCACCAGTAACAGTAACGGTTTTGCTTACTGAATTACTTTGTCCGTAGACATCTGTGATGGTTAAAGTCACATCATATTCACCGTATGCGTCAAATGAGTGCGAAGCAGATTCTCCAGAACCACTCCCACCACTATATCCTGATGTCTCATAGTCCCATTCATACGTTTCAATTTCACCAACTGTACTCTCAGAACCCGACGCATCAAATATTACTTCCTGATTAGGGGCAGGTTGTGATGGTGACATATCGAATGAAGCAGTTGGTCCTTCACCACCTACATCTATTGTTTTTGTCGTGGAGTCAGTTGCACCACCATTGTCTTCTATTTCTAATGTTACATCATATTCGCCTGGTTGTTCGAACGTGTGTGAAAATGAATCTCCAGTTTTACTCTGATCACTATAACTGGTACTGACCTCGTAACTCCATTCATAGTCTTCAATATTACCAGCCGGAGCAGTTGATTCAGAGGCGTCAAATGTGACCTCTTCTTCTGGAAGTGGATCAGACGAAGATATGCTGAATTCGGCAGTAGGGTCTTCGCCGCCTACCTCAACCGTTTTAGTAGTAGAATCAGTTGCACCGCCATTGTCTTCGACTTCTAAGGTAATTTCGTACTCTCCATTTTCTTCGAACGAATGAGAGAAACTCTCGCCAGTGACGGATTCGTCACTGTAACTGGTACTGACCTCGTAACTCCACTCATAGTCTTCAATATTACCAGCCGGAGCAGTTGATTCAGAGGCGTCAAATGTGACCTCCTCCTCTGGAAGTGGATCAGACGGAGATATGCTGAATTCGGCAGTAGGGTCTTCGCCGCCTACCTCAACCGTTTTGGTAGTTGAATCAGTCGCCCCACCATTATCTTCGACTTCTAATGTCACTTCGTATTTGCCATTTTCTTCAAATGTATGAGAGAAACTTTCTCCGGAAACGTACTCGTCACTGTAACTGGTACTGACCTCGTAACTCCACTCATAATCTTCAATACTACCAGCCGGAGCAGTTGATTCAGAGGCGTCAAATGAGACTTTTTCATCCGGAAGTGGATCAGACGGAGATATGCTGAATTCGGCAGAAGGATCTTCGCCGCCTACCTCAACCGTTTTGGTAGTTGAATCAGTCGCCCCACCATTGTCTTCGACTTCTAATGTCACTTCGTATTTGCCATTTTCTTCAAATGTATGAGAGAAACTTTCTCCGGAAACGTACTCGTCACTGTAACTGGTACTGACCTCGTAACTCCATTCGTAATTTTCAATCTCACCAGATGGAGCAGTTGATTCGGAGGCATCAAATATCACCTGCTCCTCTGGGAGTGGATCAGATGGCGAAATGGTAAATTCGGCAGAAGGATCTTCACCGTCGACAGTCACTGTTTGTGTTGTTGAATCTCTCTCACCATTCGCATCTTCGACTTCCAATGTCACCTCATATTTTCCATTTTCTTCAAATGTATGGGAGAAAATTTCACTGGTGGCAGTCTGATCGCTATAGCTAGTGGAAACTTCATAACTCCACTCGTAGCTTACAATATCACTCGACCCTGCAGTTGATTCAGACGCATCAAATGCCACTTTTTCATCTGGGAGCGGCTTAGATGGTGAGATAGTAAAATCAGCCGTTGGGCCTGTCTGCGTCGTAGACTCATTAGAACTGGTTGAGGTGACAGTACCCGCTGACACTGTAATCACAAGAATCACCATCAAGAGAGCAAGAGTCGACATAAGTACACTGCGTTGTAATTTCATATTATTATATACTATTAAGTTATATCTGATTGAGGGTTATACCGGATTATTCACTATCGCCAGTCAGTTTAGATCTCAATAAGTATGTTGCCCCGCTAATCCCGGCGAGGGCACTTGGAATTCCCAAACCGGGTGTGAAGTCCTCAAGTGTGCCTTCAGTTTCTTCCTCCGGTGGATTCGGTGCTTCTACATCAATAGTATGTCTGATCCCACTTTGCTGAACAGATTCTTCACGGTTTCCTTCAAACCATAACTCATAGTCAGCAATTACTGTCACCTGATCGCCTGCTTCAGCCCCTTGAGTATGTAGTTCTCCTCTAATATCACGTATTTCACCTGGACGGACTTCAAACGTTCCAACAACCAAATCCGATGTTGCTTGATCCCACTCTGCTCCGCCACCCCATTGGAATCCTGCATCGGAAAAGCTGAATTCAAGATCAACCATAATTGTGCAGTCATCAGGGATGGTTGGGTCTGGACGGAAGTTTGCCTCAACAACAGCTGGGTCGTCTGTTGTAATTCGGCTATTCGGCGTAGTGACGCTCGTACGACTCATTGTCGGAGCCCCCTCACAAGTCGTATTTTCATTATTGGAGTCTTCTTCATCACTCTGATCCCCAGATGATTCATTTTCACTGCCGTCAGTTTCTGTTTCATCTTCGGAAGATGTTTCGTTGGTCTGATTACCCTCTTGTGCTGCTACTGATGTGGTTGCATTAGCCAGTACAACACTCGAAATTAGACCTGCTGCTGACGTTTTGAGAATTTTTCGTCGATTCATAGATCCACTTTTACTGTCGCTGTTATTATCCATCATAATAAAAGAATAATTTCCAGACATATATCTTGTTCGGTCATTTTCTTAATCAATTTTAGTGAATAAACTAAATTATCTGTTATTAAATTTATTGCAATCAAACAGTAGATTTACTAGAAACATCTATATAACATAACTTGATTATGGGTCTTCCAGCTCTCCTGACTGCCATATGAATGTGTATTCGTCAGAGAGGGCCTTTCGTGATGCCGTCAGGAGTTCGTCCAACTCGGTAGGTCGTTCTCGATAGATAGGGAAGAGCCACCAGACTCGTTGGAGACCCTCAATAGAGAGTGCCTCTGACTCCCGGAGTACCTCCATTGCAGTCTCCCAGTCATCCTGCATTACTCGGTCGCCGTCTAGCCGTAACTCATCCAATAGGATGCCCGTTGTTTCGATGGTTAGCTCATCAAGCAGCTGTTCAAGATTGACGTTCACTTGAACGGTTTCCACTTCTAAGTCGTCAAGCAGATCACGGGCCCACAGTTCGTGCCCCCGCTGTTCTGCCCGCTTTAGCAAGTCGGCGTCGACGCCAGCTTCCTCGATAATTGGTTGCACCCCAATCGTTTCCCCTAGTTCACGCACCCAGTTGAGTTCCTGGACGTACTCTTTCGAGTCCAACCCGGCGATGTAGTTCTCGTCGGGCATAGCGATGAAATGATGGAAGTGGGGTCGCTGGTCGCCGTGTTTGCGAAGGACACGCCCCATACGCTGTACGAGCTGAAGTTTCGTTTTCGTTCCCGTGACGTTGATACCGACTTCGGCATCCGGAACGTCGATCCCCTCGTCGAGCATCTTCGGAGAAACGAGTACTCCATTGTCACACTTCCCGAACTTTTTAATATTTCGTTGAACCCTTTGATTGTTCTTTTACGACGCTATCGAGCCCTATCTCGCCGCTCCAACTGAACAGAACATCATCGAATCGATGCGAACCGCACTCCAATGACCTATATCAGGCTGGCTCTTGCCTAATATCCAACGAGTTTCATAGGTTTTCTCGATATAACGAAACACGATAGAGAGGTTGATCGTCCCTCTTCAGAACAACATGTGGCGCAACATGTATTGTGCGTGAGCCTGTACTAGAGGGTATGGCAGCAGAAGAAGCTCCTGAAGAAACCAAAGTCAGTGACCGAGGAATGGTCACGATCCCGGCGGACCTCCGCCGACATCTCGATATCGAGCCTGGTGACAAACTCCGATGGAATACTGACGAAGAAGGGAATCTCTCCGTAGAGGTGATCAAGCAGCGCTATGGAGCGTTCGAAGACGACGACATGAAGGCTCCGATGGGCGGTGATAGCCTCAAAACGCATGATCTCGCTGGTAACGAGGAAGACCCAGTGTCTACGGAGGATTCCTGAATGGCGGTCGCGATAGTTGATGCTAACATCCTCATCGACTACAAGGACACGAGTCCGGACACTCGTCATGAACGAGCCGAGAACATTGTCTATGCCATCGATAGAGGCGATCTCCCGACTGCTCGAATCACGAATTATGTGCTGTTAGAGACGCTGAACTGGATTCACGAGCGGCAGCGACACGATATCGCCGCCGATCTGAAAACCCGTCTCGCCAATTCAGCGGGCTTCGAGGTGGTCCATTGTGCGCAAAAAGACCTCCACCGGGCCATGGAACTCTTCGAGGGCTATGAGAGTCTCTCGTTTGGTGACGCGACTATTGTTGCGTATATGCAGCGGAGGGGTATCGAGTACCTCTACTCGTTTGACGACGGCTTCGACGGGATCGAGGGTATTACCCGGCTAGATACCCCAGATAACCCATTCAATTAATCCTGTCGATTAAACATCGACCCTGTCACCAGATTCTGTTGTCGACAAAAAGAGGGCTGGGACAGTATTGACCTGGCCAAAGGAATGAATCCAGAACGAGGAGGAGGGTCTCACGCGTGTCGACGCTGTAACGCTGGAACAACGCCTCGAACAGAATGTTCCAGAGTCGGTGTGGCGGGCGTATCTTCGTCGACGGGTCTCTAACGCCGAGTTGGCACGCCGAGACGGCTACTACGTCGTGCGGTAGGTCGACAGACTCCTTTTCCCGGTTCTATGTGACTAACCAAAGACTACTGCTTTACTGGCGTTTCGACACGTCGATTTGGTTAGTGTGAATAACGAGAGTGGTTGGCAGAAACGGGTTTACTCTAGGGCGAAGTGGCACTTCAGATCATGAACGACAAACCATCCGTCGACCAACACACCCGTGACAAACTCGAAGCCGTCGACAAGCGACTCGCCGTGGCCAACGTGGAGATCGCCGCAACCGTCGAGCAGTCGACTGGCCTCCTCGCTGCTGATCACCCAGAGTTCCAACTCCGAAATACTCACACCGAACTCCTCGATGCCTACCGGGAGCTGGTCCAGACAATTGATATGACGGGTGCTGGGCGAGGTCGACGAGCATAGCGAGACACCCAAACAGATCGTCGACGACCACTGCGATCGGCTCGGCGAGACCTACGACGAACTGCTGTCGTACATCACGGTCCAATTGGCGAACGCAAATCACCGGAAGTGGCTCCACGCCAAACCCGAGACGAACGGTGCACGCGAGGTCGAAGGGCATGGACTCACGGCGAATCAACGGACATGGCTAAACGAAATCGCCGACGAGTAGCACACCACGCTTCCGCTGTAAGTTCACACCCCTCGTTCCAACTGTATTCTACTGGTCGACCATTTCAAAGACGGCCTCGGGATCGTTCATCAACGTATGTAGCGTGAACGACCCACGCCCCCGCCCGCCGCCGGTTTTATCGGATTCAGTGATTTCGAGGAAGGACAATTCTTTCAAGAGATCACGCACTCGGTCGGTACCGAGTGGGTCCGAACTCTCTATCTCGCAAAGTGTCTCGTAGGCCTCATAGACATCTGTGGTACGGAATTTCTCGCGGGTGTCGTCTTGGGCATCGAGGTTCGCCAACGCAAGCAGAATGTACTTCGAGTGCGGCGGGAGCCCGGCCAGCAACTCACGGAGGCGGTCGGCCTCGGCGCGTTTCTGGGCGCGGTCGACATGGTCTTCCCGAACCCGCTCGGCTCCTTCTTTCGTCGCGATGTCGCCTGCGTTCCGTAAAATTCGGATAGCCCGCCGGGCATCCCCGTGCTCGCGGGCCGCCAGCGCCGCCGTCTTCGGGATGACCGCCGAGTCCAACACGCCCTCGCAGAAGGCATCGGTTCGAGCGTCCATGATCGCTTGGAGTTGATTCCCGTCGTAGGGCGAAAATACGAGTTCGTCGTCGCCAAGCGAGGACTTCACCCGCTCGTTGAGCGAGTCGCGGTAGCTGATCTTATTCGAGATCGCCACCACGCCGAGGTTGCTGTCGATCTTTCCGCTTTCCTTCGCGCGGGTAAGTTGCATCAACACGCCGCCATCGTCGTCGCTGTCGACCAGTTGGTCGATCTCATCGAGAATGATGATCGCCGCATCGTACAACGTGTCGACGGCCTCCCAGAGGTAATCGTAGTAGTGGGCGCTACTGAGGCCGACTCGCGGAATCGAAAACCCACTTTCGTCGGCGTCGTTCAGCCCGCGGCCGATCGCCGAGGTCGCCTGTGTTTCTGTCGAGTGCTGCGAACAGTCGACGTAGACGACACCGACGTCGACGCCGTTCTGGCGGGCCGCTCGCTGGGCGCGGTCGGCGACCGATTGGGAGACGAGTGATTTCCCGGTCCCGGTCTTCCCGTAGATGATAAAACTCGATGGCGGGTCATCCCGAACGACGGGTTCGATTTTGGTGGCGACGGCCTCGATCTCGGCGTCCCGGCCGATGATTCGGTTCTGTTCGGGGACGTGGCCGACTTCCAGCAGCTCGGGGCGGACGATCAACGACTGTTTCGCCATCGCATCGGCAAACAGCGGATCGTCGATGCCTGATTGGATTCCGGGCGGCTCGTCGACCATATCGGCTACAGACAGAGGAGATACAAATACGTTTCCACCTGATTCCAACTGTATCTGTCCATTATCCCTTCGTAGCGCCGGTCTGGCGGCCGCCGGGCGTCGATACCTCTTACTGAATACACCCTTCGTTCCAACTGTAACGGCGAGGGGGACACCCCACGTTCCAAGTGTATTCACTGAAATCTGCGGTATGCGAGCGATACCCAACTCGGGTCACACTCCTTGTTCCAAGTGTATCTAATGATACGTTCGGCAGTAGGGTATCGTCGAGATCTCGGTCGACGCCCCGGTAGCCCACACACCCCTCGTTCCAAGTGTAAAACTGTCGAAAGAGTGGGGCTGTGGTTGCCGAGCCGCCGATTCACGTATTCATCGAGTGAGACATATTGATACTGGCGTCTTGTGTCTTCTACAGCCCGATTTGAGTGTATTTACAGTTGGAACGGAGGGTGTGTTAGCCCACTAGAAGCTGTCGTAGACCTCCACACCCTAGAAGGGAAATACAGTTGGAACGAGGGGTGTGGGTGTCTCCTAGTAGTAGTCGACTAGTCTAGAACAGAACAACAACACAACAGCAACAACAGCACTGCTGTACCGCTGAACGTGAGGCGGTCGCAGTAGTGGGGGCGTCAGTGGCTGGTCGGCTGGAGATGTGACACCCAACCCGACAATCGACTACTCTAACGCAATCGTCCACACGCCGTCGTCGCGGGGGCCTCCTGGACGGCGTTGTAGAACTCGACGGGAACGTGATTTTGATGACGGTCGACGATCGTGAGCCACTCTTTCTGATCCGGCCGCTCTCGGCTCCGCTAATACGTCGGGTCGACGCGTTCGTAATCGGGTTGATCCTCGCCGACGGCGATCTTCCGTTCGGCGACCTCGAAGCCATATAGCGCGATTGCACGCTCGATGTAAGCCCCGATCGTCCCGGTGGTACTGTCCATCCGTTTCGCGATCGCCGACCATGCGTAGCCGCGTTCGCAGTAGCCGAGAGCTTCGCCCTGTTTTTGTGAGAAGTGATCGAGACTCCGGGTGAGATACCGCCCACGCTGGGTGGCGTACTTGTCGAGGTCAGTGTATTGCACAGTGACGTGTTGGTCTGTATGACAGTTAAGGGTTGGCTGGGGGTCTAAGCAAAGTAGTTCTACAGTCGACTGTTGCCGTTCGTGCGGAACCCCTCGACCTGTTCGACCACATAGTCGATTCTCAAGTTAGCAAATTATGCTAACGAGAGTTGGGGCCGAATCTCTCAATACAATCGTCGATGTACTCCTCAAGGCCTTCTTTTTTGTATACTCCTTATAATGTGCCAGTACCTGATTGGCCAATATCTCGGACTTCCGGTATCGTATCAGCTATCGACTCTACTAGCTCGATGCTTTCTCCGTTAAACCCACGAGCTTTGCCACGAATAGCCAACTCTCGTGCCATGGCCCCGGACTGCTCAAGTTCTTGACTAAAACGATCTTGTTTTATAGTAATTCAAGTACACACCGATGATGGAGGCTAACCGGGCGGCCAAGGACCTGAAGGATCAGGTCGGCATCGAGACCGCCTTCGTCGTCGCCAACTACCTCCTGCCCGAGGAGTACGGTGACAACGCCTTCTTCGCCAACTACCTCCTGCCCGAGGAGTACGGTGACAACGCCTTCTTCGCCAACTGGCGAGCCCAACAGCAGCAGTATCTCGGCGAGATCAAGGAACGCTTCGAGACACCGATGATGCTCGCGCCACTCCGACAGGACGAGCCCATCGGTCTCAACGAACTCAGCGTGTTCGGCGACGAAGTGACCAGACTGGATGCACTCGACGAGCAGGTCACAGAGGTGCCACAACAATGAACGACTCTGAATCCGTCCAGAACGCGGAGGACGCCGTCGAAGAGAAACTTCAACGCTCTTGGTTAGAAGATTGTTGGTCAGTTCTCATCAATAGCTGGAAGTCACAGTAGTCAAAGATGACACGTTCGTGTCTCCCGACAAACGAGGTTCCCGATCAAGACTTTTGTCTCGGAGCGTCGAGCCGCAAAACTGCTGACTCAGTTCGCTGGCGTGACGGCGTCCATTGCCCACGCTGCCGTGCCAAATTGTGATTCGGTACGGCAACTATCGAGTGTTCCAGCAATACCTGTATAGAAATTGTGACCGTACGTTCAACGATCAGACAGGCACGGTCTTTGAGCACTCTGCGGTTGCCCTCAGAAGGTGGTTCCTCGCTGTCTACACCTGCATCCGCTTCAATATAAGTTTCAGACAAATCAACGTAGAAATTAATGTTTCTACAAGACAATCTACCGGCGCGTCTAGCGCCCGTAGGAAGCGCTGGACGCGCCTCAGTTGCACCTCAAAGGTCCTGTTGAGATTGATGAACGTACGTGAAAGCCGGAATCAAAGGCCGCGCGAGCGCGACGGGTTGGTCGCGCTCGCGTGGCCTGTCACGCGTGGGCGTGGAATAATAAGCTTCTGACAAGCCTCCTGTGTTTATTGTCGCTGATCGTAGTACCGGTGAGCGGTACGTCATCCTATCGAAAGCCGCCGACGGATCGATTCCTGCTGGCCAACCGCCAACAGGAATCGTTGACAGTCTATACCGACGGCTTTCGGGCGAATGAACCTCTTGAAGAGGACGACGATTCAGCCGAGAATACGTCGTCCATGCGATGGTGAGTACGTTGACGAAGATGTCCACGTCAATACTGCTCTAGCCCCATCGAGGCATCTCCAAGGACAAACTCACGCCGTATCTCAGAACGCTTCAGCTTCGCCGTCAGCTCTACCAAAAACTAGGGAAAGGGGCAGTAAAAGCTATACTTGAAGCAGTATTATAATTCACCAATAATTTGTTTAACAAGAGCGTTTACAGAGGACTTATGTTACTGATCTCAACCGATGGAACCGTCCGCTCAGCACCGAACTCTGTCTCGTAGGTAACCATCCCGCTGACTACCCCCCACAGTTCAACACGGACTTGTTGATCGTACCGCTTCCCACTCCACCGTCCCAACAACGTATTTTCTTCCTGTTCACCGTTTTGTGCGAGTTGAAGCCGAAGCCAATAGTTCTCAGCATCTGTTTCGATGATCTGTGCAATGGTGGCTGACGAATAATGAACTGGCGATCCGATATACTGATCCGTATTCGACCGCAGTTTAGTCAGTTGAATCGTCTCCGCCCGAGTTCTATCAAACGTTGGCTCCGCCTGTGGTGCAGTCGTGATGAGATACCCGGATGTTAGGACACCGCCTGCGAGAACACTCCCGGAAGCGACAAGTTGTCTGCGAGAAATATTATCAGAGAATCTCGTCGTGTCGCTCTCTTGGGCGTCCGACTGGACCTCACGGTCGGGGATATCAGCCGCTGAAGATGGAATCTTAGATGGAGGCAGCGTCTGGATACCGTTTTTACTGGCGAGTTGTTTCGCCGCATCACGTAGTCCAGCCTCAGCCGTTACCACGACCGTATTGGCGTTCGTTTCGGTTCCGACTCTGTAAACGTATTCGAGATGCTTCGGCGTCACCTGACGGATGGTCCCAGCAACGACCAACACAATGAGGGTCTCGTTTCCCCCATTCGACTGTTGTCCCCGAATGAGATACGTATGCTCTTCGACCTGCTTCGTCGAGAGACGCCACCCACCGGATTCCGCATACCGATACACATTTCTGAAGTATTCTGGGGGATCCATGTTCTGTCGCTTTTTGTATCTTCGGTCGATGCTGTGGGCAACTTCGGTTCAATTTCGGGTTCTGTCTCGGGAACTCAATGAATACAGCGTCCCTGCATCAGTCGTCCCGCCAGAGGAGCAGTGTCACTGCCACAGCCAGCGAGAGGAGTAGGACTGCACCACCGATGAGTAGTCGCCGAGTGTCGGTTCCACCATCTTGTTCACCCTGCACGACCTGTTCAACTGTGTTTGCATTGATAGTCTCATCGCCTTCGACGACAACAAAGTAGGAGAACCCAGGCGTTTCAGCCTCAACAATGACGTTTTCTCCAGAGGCTTTGACTACCTCCGTATCGAGCGAGGTCCATCCGTCTTCGGTGTGGCGAACCACCGTGAGCGAATCCGTATCGACAGCACTGATGTCGTTTTCCGTGCTTTCAGCATCCGCGAGATTGAATCGTAATCGTGCGGGCTCGCTCTCGTACTCCCGTGGGACAATAACCTCTGTCGTTGAGACCGGTGTCCCTGGTACCTCACCGAGTTTCGACGGTGTTGTATTGTACTCTCGAACTTCCAGTTGCCCGTATGCATCAGGGTTGTCGAAAACTATCGTCTCGACAACTGGGCTTGACGTGATGCTGCCGGGAGTCGCAACAGCTCCGCCGTCGGCAGACTCTATTTCCCCTTTTGTTCGTTCTAGGAGCCATACGTCTTCTGGAATCGGTGTCGGGAGCGCCGTTGGGCCACCGCCTCCGCCGCCTCCGCTGCCCCCGCCGCCCCCGCCGCCCCCGCCGCCACCACTGCCACCGTCATCGTTGCTTTCGACACTGCTAACTTCGACATTCCTTGATTTCCCTTTCAACGCAGTGTACTGCTTTGCACTCGAATTTGAAATTTCAAACACGTCGGTTACCTGTAATTCGGTACTACCTGCGGACTCTCCACTAAGTTCGACTTTGATGATTTCAATAGATTCGGCCGGAGCGTGTTCAGCATCAAGCAGGACAGCGCTTACCTTCACCTCGGTTCCATCGCTGGTATAGTCTACTTCGGTTAGTGGTCCATTTTCGCCATTTCCAAGGATAGAAACGTTTTCTATTGTTGCCACGTCTCCGTTGTCGACTGCGAGTCCTATGTTGAACGCACTAACACCACTATTAGTGTCACTCACACTGACAGTAGTTGTTCCTGTTGAACCAGGGTGTAGATTGGAGACTGGTTCGTTGATTGATATGATAACTGGCTGTATAAATTTGATCTTTGCCGTGTTTGATTCACCCAACTCATAAGATTCTACATCAGAATCTTTCAATTCAATAACTTCTGCTAATTCTACCGAGGCTGATTCCTCCTCGGAACTCGATACCGAGAGTTCAAGCAATTGAATATATTCAGATGGTTGGTACTCTGCATCTAATGTAGACACTGACACACGAACTCTTTGATCGCCCTTGCTGTATTCGATATCTGTTAGTGGGCCGTCGTTACCCTCAGTAGTCAGATTAATGTCTTCAAACACTGCAGTCTCACTGTCTGTCACACGGAAGACTAGATCGTAGGCACTGACTCCTGTTTGGGCTCCTTCGACAGAGACATTAATTTGACTGGGTTTTCCAGTTGCGACTTGCTCAGGACCCTCAATTTTTACGTCGACTTGTCCAGCAGTGTTTGCTGCTGCGTTCTCATTAACGATATCTGCTTGGCTTGCGAAACCCACTCCGCTAATGCCAGCTATTACTACCCCAGAGGTAATCAACACGAGGAATAATGCGTGGGCTCCCGCGGTTAGAGATGTATCATCCATCGTCATTTTCCAGTAAGTTCATAATACAGGGCTTGGACATCCGAAACTGTGACTTCTTCAGGAGCATCGGTTCCAGAGAAGTTGAACGCTGCTGGATTGTTTTGTATCGGCTTGGATTCCAAGTTATTAAATAGAAGTTTGATATCTGAGAGGGTAAATTCGCCGTCGCCGCTAATGTTCTCATACAGGCCGTCCTGATCTAGATCCTGCGGTGGGCCCTGTCCGTCACCGATTGCCACGTCAGGACCATCAGGGAACACCTCTACTATCAATTGTGTTGTGTCTGTGGTACCACCATTATTTGCAGATACTTGTACCTCCCCAAAGTACGTCCCAATTCCAACCTTTCCTGAGACTGAGAGTGTGATGCTTGATTCTTTTGACCCTCCTGCCCCGACATCGAAACCATTTGATTCAACTGTGATGTTGTCTGTAGCGATACTATTATTTCCAGATTGTGTAGTAAGTTCTCCTACTTGTATACTGACATCGTTAAGTGGGTCGATTTCTTTGACTTCGTCGACAGTCGCGGTTGTAACAAGTTCTTCAGTTGTGCCCTCATAGGTACTCACCGCCGAGACTGTAATGTCGACCGTCGCTTCGAGTTCCGAAGCAGAAATCTCAGTCACACTAATATCGTAGTTGTTGTCAATGCTGCCACTAGATTGAGAACTTGAAACTGATGTAAGTTGCTCTGAACTCTGTATAATCGTTCCAATATCTGGTGAAATGGCTTCGACAGTGTATTCAGCCGACTGCACGTCCTCTATTGTCGCGTATTCGTTCCCGAGCGCTCCGTCGTCATTCCCTGAGTGTGTGAGCCCCGGTATTTGATTTTCGAACGTATTCTGCTCGTAATTCATTCCGGTATGATTGCCTTGTTCGTCAGTAATGTGTAGGTCTATGTCGTTATTGTCGTAGTTAAGTTCATACGTTGCATTTTTTGTGTCTGTCTCTGGTTGGTGGTTTTCTTGTGCAGATTCGCCAGGATTGAGGACGCCAGAAAATAAATCAAAGTCCGTACCAATGTCGAATTCGAAATACCCTGTATCAAATTCTTGAGTAAATTCTTGGGTCCCATTTTTCAGACTAGCGGAGATCTCGTATGAGGAAGTTCCTTTGCTAGCCAGCGGCACTGCATATTCAAAAGTCACTGAGGCTTCTTCGTTGGGATCAAGTTGTGGAATCGGGTCGTTGAACACGATTGGGTGCTGGACATCCACATCTTTGCCCGCTGGAGTAGTATTTAATGCCTGCATTCGGACCTGCGGATTCGGCGTGAATGTCTCTGAGCCCGTGTTTCTAATGGTTAATGTTCCGGTTTCTACACCAAACAGTTTTCCATCCTCTTTGTAGAGGAAATCTAGGTTTCCGATATCTAATTTCAATGAGTCGGTGAAATTGATGTTTGACACACTTAGATCAGTTATTGTCGCAGCACGCTGCTGATATGCGAGACAAGCATCGGGCATCGCACCGGTTTCGTCTTCAAGTTCCGCGTCGATATCATCCACAACTTGGTCGACACCCCACGTGACGACACCTGAGGGCCCACTTGCCACAGCGGCAGCCTCTCCTGGCAATATTGTCTCAAGAATATGTCCCGCGACCACTTCTT